>ERZ1643247.2302-NODE-2302-length-15398-cov-9.183276_pt1 | contig 15398 bp, 10 predicted proteins | sample MGYA00579264_ERZ1643247 | MGnify/ENA primary metagenome ERZ1643247 (study PRJEB29033, sample SAMEA4952262) | chicken gut metagenome | biome: Broiler Chicken; feature: Gastrointestinal Tract; material: Caecum | place: Ireland | collected 2018 | study: Broiler... | reverse complement strand
TTTCTCTGTACTTGGATCCATATATACAGCCCTCCTTTAGGAGGAGTATACCACAGGAATAAGATTTGGAGAAGTCATGCAGAGGACCTCTTTCTACGAGAACGGGACATGGCTTTCTCGTACATTTCTTCCAGAGAAACACGTTTATGATTGAAATAAAGCTCTAAGAACAGCATGGTTGTACCGCATTCACATTTGATCGGGTCATAACCAAAGGAAGAAAGGATGGCGGTACGCCACTGGTTAAAACTCCTGTAAATGTGGTGTTTTTCCCGGGAAATGGTCCTGCGGAGTTTTTTATCAATCTCCCTGTGCCTGGCATAAATGCCGCCATAGCGGATCATCTTAAAATGTTTTTCCGGGATATGACGGACCAGACGCTGTATAAATTCCATGACCGGGATAGTCTCTTCCACATATTGATCATCTTCATGGCGATTGTAATGGAAGGTAACGAAGTCAGCATCATAGTTGTCAATGCGGGAAGTAGCGATCACCGGACGGCCGAGATAGCGGCCGATATATTTGATAGCAGTTTTCGGGTCACAGTTATTGGGTTTGGCATAGACATAGAAGCCGTCTTTGTGTTCCCGGTAGCAGCGAGCCTTCACCTTTTTAAAAGAAGGGCCGATCTTAGCCTCCAATTCATTCAGGAGAGCAGTACGGAAAGCGTTGCGCAGATAAGTATAGTTGAAATGATGAGTCTTGCGCCAGAAAGCATTGTCGCTGTAACCGCCCTCAGAAATAAGACAATGAATATGAGGGTTCCATTTGAGGTCTCTGCCGAAGGTATGGAGGACCATGATGAAACCGGGAGTGAAGTTCATGGATTTATTCTGCTTAAAAAACATACGGGAGACAACGCTGTTTACGGCATGGAAAAGACAGTCGAGGAGGGAGCGGTCATTGAGAAAAAAGTCCCGGAGCTGTTCATCAATGGTAAAGACACAATGGCGGTGAGGGACATCAATAAGTTTAAAGGACATAGAGGTAGTACGATCCATGGCATATTTATTTCCACAGGTAGGGCAGAAACGGCTGTGGCAGCGGAAAGGGACAAATTTCAGCTTACCGCAGGAAGGGCAGCCATACATGGCCCCGCCAAAGGAAGGATCGCCACAATTGATCATCTTATCGATATTTTCCACTTCAGTTTTTCTGGGGTGGAGAGTATATATAATTTCTTCATAATGGTCTTTAAAAATGGTTTGTAATATATTCATAAGTCTATTATGCAGGAAAAACACATAAAAAGAAACCCCCAATTCCCCCATGAATGGGGGCTAGGGGGCTGAAGTGTCGAAGACACTTTTTTATAAAATAAAGAAAAATGGGAATAGGAAAAAGGAGAATGAAATGGCGATTCAATTTCACCAAACTTCAAAAGAATTTCATCTTTACAATGAACAGATCAGTTATATTATCAAAGTTCTGGAAAATGGCCAGTTAGGCCATGTATATTTCGGGAAACATCTCACAGACAGGGAAGATTTTGGCTATCTGGTGGAGTATGCAACAAGAGATATGGCTCCGTACCCGTTTGAAGGGAGAAGTAATTTTTCCCTGGAACATCTGAAACAGGAATATCCAACCTTTGGCTCCGGCGATACAAGATATCCGGCTTTTGAACTGGAAAGTGCGGATGGAAGCAGGGTCGCAGATTTTAAATATAAAACACACGAAATTTATTCCGGAAAGAAAGAAATTCAGGGACTCCCGGCTGTCTATGTGGAAGATGACAGCGAGGCTGACACTCTGGAAATTGTTCTGGAAGATACATTCTTAAAGACAGAGATCGTGCTGTCCTACACGATTTTCAATGGACGCCCGGTGATTACAAGGCATGCACGTTTTGCGTGCGGAAATGAGAATGGAATTACGCTTTTAAACTGTATGAGCGGCTGCCTTGACCTGCCGGACAAAGAATATGAAATGGTCGAACTTGCAGGGACATGGAACCGGGAGCGTCATCCGCATACGAGAAAACTGTGTTACGGTACCCAGGGAGTATACAGTATGCGTGGATGCAGCAGCCATCAGTTCAACCCGTTTTTGATGCTGAAGCGAAAAGAGGCAGATGAATTTTCCGGAGAAGTGATTGGGTTCAGTCTTGTCTACAGTGGAGATTTTCTTGCGCAGGTCGAGGTCGACAACTTCGACGTGACAAGAGTGGTAATGGGAATCCATCCAAATGAATTCCGCTGGGAACTGGAAAAGGGCGAATCCTTCCAGACTCCGGAGATGGTGATGGTATACTCTGAACACGGGATGAATGGAATGAGTCAGACCTACCATGAACTGTACCGTACCAGACTTGCAAGAGGAAAGTGGAGAGATCAGGCAAGACCGATCCTGATCAATAACTGGGAAGCAACCTATTTTGACTTTAATGAAGAAAAGATACTGAATATCGCCCGGAAGGCAAAAGAGATTGGTATAGAGCTTTTTGTTCTGGATGACGGATGGTTCGGGAAGCGGAACTGGGACAATGCGTCTCTTGGAGACTGGTATCCGAATCTGGAAAAACTGCCGGAGGGCATTACAGGACTTGCCGGAAAAATCGAAGATCTGGGCATGAAATTCGGTTTGTGGTTTGAGCCGGAGATGACAAACAAGGACAGTGACCTGTTCCGGGAGCATCCGGACTGGCTTCTGGCGGATATCCGGCGGAACTACTGCCACAGCAGAAATCAGTATGTACTGGATTTTTCCAAACCGGAAGTGGTGGATCACATCCACGGACAGATGAGAAAGATCCTGCAAGATGCGCCGGTTTCCTATGTGAAGTGGGATATGAACCGTGCATTTTCCGAGGTATTCTCCAATGGAAATTCCAAAAGTTATCAGGGAAAAGTACGGCATAAATATATTCTTGGAGTATACAGCCTGTATGAACGGCTGATTCAGGAATTTCCGGAGATCCTGTTTGAATCCTGTGCAAGCGGCGGGGCCAGATTCGATCCGGGAATGCTTTATTACGCGCCGCAGGCGTGGACGTCGGATGACACGGATGCGGTAGAACGGATCAAAATTCAGTACGGAACGTCTTATGTATACCCGATCAGCAGCATTGGAAGCCACGTATCCGCTTCTCCGAACCATCAGGTATTCCGGAATACATCTCTGGAAATGCGGGGAAATGTGGCGTACTTTGGAACATTCGGCTATGAGCTGGATATCACAAAGCTTCCGGAGGAAGAGCTGGAACAGATGAAAGAACAGATTGCGTTTATGAAGAAGTACCGGGATCTGATCCAGAAGGGCGTCTTTTACCGGCTCAAGAGTCCGTTCGAGGGCAACCACTCAGCCTGGGAAGTGATTGCGGATGACAGAAGCGAAGGTCTTATGGCCTACTTCCGCGTGATGCAGCCGCCGCAGGGCAAATTTGAACGGATCTGCTTCAAAGGGCTGGATGAAACGGCAGCCTACTCCGTACAGGAATGTTTCGGTGCAAAAATGGACTGCGGTGTACATTACGGGGATGAGCTGATGTATGCAGGATTAAGTGTTTCCGACTGCTCTTCCGGCCTTGCAGGCGTAGCAAGAGAGCAGCAGGGGGACTATTTCTCCAGACTGTTCCATATCAAAAAAACAGATGTCATGTAAATGTACGAAAAAAGAAACAAGGCAAAGAAAGCAAGCCGTAAGAAACGGTTTGCTTTTTTATGTGTTAGAAATTATAATAATACAGGAACATTGGAAAAGAAAGGGGAAAGACTATGCTGAAAGGAAAGACAGTGATACTTGCCGTGACCGGAAGTATCGCGGCCTATAAAATCGCGTCCCTGGCAAGCGCACTGAAAAAGCTTCAGGCAGATGTGCATGTACTGATGACAGAAAATGCAACGAACTTTATCAATCCGATTACATTTGAGACGTTGACTGGCAATAAGTGTCTGATCGATACATTTGACCGGAATTTCCAGTACAGTGTGGAGCATGTGTCTCTGGCAAAACAGGCGGATGTGGTAATGGCGGCACCTGCCAGCGCCAATGTGATCGGAAAGATCGCAAACGGGATCGCGGACGATATGCTGACAACGACTATCATGGCATGCCGGTGCAGGAAGATCATCGTTCCGGCGATGAATACGAATATGTTCCTCAATCCGATTGTGCAGGACAACCTGGACAAGCTCCGCCGTTTCGGGTATGAGGTAGTGGACCCGGCCAGTGGCTATCTGGCGTGCGGGGATACTGGCCAGGGCAAGATGCCGGAGCCGGAGCTTCTGCTGGAATATATCCTGCGTGAGATTCAGTATGAGAAAGATCTTGCGGGGAAGAAGGTACTTATCACAGCAGGACCGACACAGGAATCCATCGATCCGGTGCGTTATATCACCAACCATTCCACCGGGAAGATGGGATATGCCCTTGCAACAGTCTGTATGCGCCGGGGCGCGGACGTCACGCTGGTGACCGGACCGACGGAGACGAAGAAGCCGGAGTTTGTGAACATCCTTACGGTAACCACAGCCCGGGAGATGTTTGAGGCGGTCACCGCTCATGCATCGGAACAGGACATCATCATCAAGGCAGCCGCGGTGGCGGACTACCGGCCGAAGTACGTCAGCGATGAGAAGGTTAAAAAGAAAGATGGAGCATTTTCCATCGAAATGGAGCGGACCGATGATATTCTCCAGTATCTCGGAGAACATAAAAGAGAGGATCAGTACCTCTGCGGATTTTCCATGGAGACCGAACATATGCTGGAAAATTCACGAAAGAAACTGAAAAAGAAACATCTGGATATGGTCGTGGCGAACAACCTGAAAGTAGAAGGCGCCGGATTCGGCGGCAATACGAATGTGGTGACCATGATCACAGACGATGAGGAAATCTCACTCGAAAAGATGACAAAAGAGGAGACAGCCGTGCACATCGTCGACCGGATCTTAAAAGAACAGAAAAAGAAACAAACAAAAGAATAAGGTAAACAGAAGCTATTCTGTGCCAAACGTATTGTATCTCAGAAGAGAATGATAACAAGGAGGCAATTATGAATCAAAGAGCAGACAGCAGAAACGCAGGCACGTCCATGAGCGTGCGCAGCATGATCCAGGTGGCATTATTCGGAGCAATTATCGTGATTTTGGCATTCACCCCTTTCCTCGGATACATCCCGCTTGGATTTACGAGAGCGACCATCATCCACATCCCGGTGATTATCGGATCCATTCTGATGGGGCCGAAAAAGGGAGCGGTACTTGGATTTGTTTTCGGTGTGACCAGTTTTATCAACAACACGATGAACCCGACGGTGACATCGTTTGTATTCACACCGTTTTATAACCTCGGAGAATTCAGCGGAGGGATCGGCAGCCTGATCATCTGCTTTATCCCGAGAGTTCTGGTCGGAGTGGTTCCATATTATGTATATAAAGGAGTGAAAGCTTTGACCAGAAGTGAGAAAGTATCATCACCGGGACTGATTCTGGCAGGCATGTCCGGAGCACTGGTTAACACGCTGCTTGTGATGAATCTGATTTTTGTATTTTTCCGTGACGCCTATGCAAAGGCAAACGGCGTAGCAGAGAGCACGGTATACACATTTATTCTGTCCGTGATCGGAATCAACGGGGTGCCGGAGGCCATTGTGGCGGCGGTCTTTACCCTTGGAATCGGAAAGATTCTGATGAAGAAAAATATCAGAGACAGACTGGGAGTTTAGAGTATGATTTTAGCGATTGATATAGGAAATACAAATATCGTCATCGGATGTATGGAGGGAAACCGCTGCAGCTTTATCGAGCGGCTCTCCACCGTCCGGACGAAGACGGAACTGGAATATGCGATTGATATTAAAAATGTCCTGGACATCTACCATATCAATCCGCACGAGCTGGAAGGCGGAATCATTTCATCCGTGGTTCCTCAGATTACAAAGTCCTTCCGGCTTGCGGCCGAGAAGATCCTGAAGAAGGAGATTATGATTGTGGGAGCCGGCATCAGGACCGGACTGAATATCCGGATGGACAATCCGGCGTCTCTTGGGGGCGATCTGGTTGTGGACGCGGTGGCCGGTCTTCAGGAATATAAACCTCCGATGCTGATCTTTGACATGGGGACGGCGACAACGGTCAGCGTCATCGATGAGAACCGCTGCTATCAGGGCGGCATGATTTATCCGGGCGTGGGGGTATCACTGGATTCCCTGACGGCAAGGGCGGCACAGCTGTCCGGCATCAGTCTGGAAGCGCCGGAGCATCTGATCGGGAAAAATACGATCGAATGCATGAAGAGCGGGATTATCTACAGCAGTGCAGCGGCCATCGACGGAATCATCGACCGGATGAAAGAAGAGCTTGGCTCCGATGTGACAGTCATTGCTACAGGCGGACTTGCAAAAAAGATCGTGCCCCACTGCAGAAGAGAGGTCATTCTGGATGACGATCTGCTCTTGAAGGGGCTGTCGATTCTGTATCAGAAAAACAAGAAATAAATCAGGGAAGCCGCGGTCAAAAGACCGCGGCAGTATTATGGAATGAGACATCATCAAAAAGGGGGAACGGACTTTGAAGAAAAACAAATATGAAATTGACATGTGCAATGGCTCCATTATGGACAAGCTGGTGACTTTTGCCTTTCCGCTGATGCTGACCAGCATTCTGCAGCTTATGTTTAATGCAGTAGATATCATTGTAGTGGGAAGATTCAGCGGAAGCCAGGCTCTGGCGGCAGTAGGCTCCACGTCCGCACTGATTAATATTTTCACGAACCTGTTTATTGGAATTTCGCTGGGCGCCAACGTACTGGCAGCCCGTTATTATGCGGCCGGGAAAGACCGGGAAATGTCAGAAGCAGTACACACAGCTATTACTCTGGCCCTGATCAGCGGAATCGTTATGGCATTTGTAGGAGTGGCAGCGTCCAGACTTGCGCTTTCCCTGATGGGAACGCCGGACGACGTTATTGACCAGTCGGTACTGTATATGAAGATTTACTTCATGGGCATGCCGTTTTTTATGCTTTACAACTACGGCGCCTCCATCCTCCGGGCTGTGGGAGACACAAGAAGACCGCTGTATTTTCTGATTGCGGCCGGGCTGACCAATGTGGTGCTGGATCTTCTTCTGGTTATCGTAATCCCGCTGGATGTGGCAGGCGTTGCCATCGGTACGGTGGCTTCCCAGATGATTTCCTGTATTCTGGTTATCCGGTGCCTGCATCAGTCCGACGGAAGCTACCAACTGCGGTTTTCCAGACTGACGGTGAAAAAGGAGCATCTTGTGCGGATCCTTCAGGTGGGAATTCCTGCCGGAATCCAGAGTACCGTCATCAACTTTTCCAACGCCCTGCTGCAGTCCTCGGTCAATTCATTCGGATCCACTGCCATGGCAGGGTACACGGCGGCAAACAACATCATCGGATTTTTGTATTCCGCAGTCAATGCAGTAACCCAGGCATGCATGAGCTTTACAAGCCAGAACTACAGTGTCGGTAAGCAAAAACGGATGGACAGGGTTCTTCTGGACTGCATCATTTTGACAGTCAGCGTATCCGCGCTCATGGGAATCGGGGCCTACGTTTTCGGAGGACAGCTTCTTCAGATCTATACGGCAGAGCCGGAAGTCATTCAGTGCGGCCTGGAAGTACTGTCCATCACAACGGTACCTTATTTTCTCTGCGGCATCATGGACCTGTTCCCGGGAGCCCTGCGGGGAATGGGACACTCGGCGGTGCCGATGATCTTATCCGTCATCGGAACGGTGGGAACACGAATCGTCTGGATTTACCTGTTCTTCCCGCACCACAGATCTCTGTACTTTCTGTTCATTTCCTATCCGGCATCCTGGATTCTGACTATCATCATGCAGGCAGTCTGTTTCTATTTTGTGAGGAAACAGTGTAAGCTGGAGATGCATTTAAACAGTGCGGAAGAAGTATAAAGAAATTTTTGGAGAAAAAGTGTATGAAAAAGAATATAAAAAAGTATCTGGCAATCGTTTTGGCGGTGTTATTCCTGGGAGAACAGCTTGCAGGCTGTGTCCAAAGTGAGCAGACGGAACAGGAGACAAAGCTGGAGAGCCGGACGGTTGATGAGATCGAACTGGAGCCGTATGAGGCAGAAGAACTGCCGCCTGCCGGGGAGAGAAAGACATGCAGGGCAGAACAGTATGAAATGGAGATTACACTGGATACCGTCAAGCAGCAGATTCGGGGAAACAGCACCATGACCATCACGAATCAGACAGAAGATACACTCGGACAGATCTGTGTGAGAAACTATGCGGCTTCGATCCTGAAGGAGAAAGGAACGGGAACATCCACCATTTCCAATGCAAGAATCGCAGGTACGGATCAGATGCTTGTGACGGAAACAAAAGAAGATTCCTCAGTCATTTATCTGCAGTTGGGAGAGCGGGAGCTGAAGCCAAAGGATACCATTACCATCTCTCTTGATTTTGTGACTGACATACCAGAACAGAAAGAAAAGTTCGGATACTGGGAAGAAGGAGAGAACCGGGTGTATCAGTTATCATTTTGTTTTCCGGTTACTGCCATGTACGAAAACGGAAAATGGAATGAAAATCCATATGTATTTTCCGGCGAGTCCAACTATCACAGTCCGGCTGTATTTCGCTGTACGTTCACAGCGCCTGAAGAATATACAGTGGCGGCCACCGGAGAGGAGAAGACATCCGGTAAAGTGACGGAGATTTATGCGGAAAGCATCCGGGAACTGGCGGTTGTGGCATCTGACCGTATGAAGAAGGAGTGTGTAGATGCCGAAGGTGTCGAAGTTAATCACTATTATCTGGATTATAAGGGAAACACAGAATATAATAAGTTGTCCTTAATGGCTGCAAGGGATTCAGTACTTTTATTTTCCAGGTTCATCGGTGAGTATCCGTATAAAGAGCTGGACATTGTACAGACGGCGCTTTCAAACGGGATGGAGTTTCCGGGGCTTGTGATGGCCGCAATGCCGGATGTTGAGAACATTCAGAAACTGGATCAGAGTGCCTCCTATACATCGGCCTGCAGTATGATTGCCCATGAAACGGCACATCAGTGGTTCTATGGCGGAGTGGGAAATGACCCGTATGAAGAAGCGTGGCTGGATGAAGGTTTTGCCGAGTACTGCGAGGATGTGCTGTATCAGCAGAGCAGGCTGGCGAGTGCAGTGGAAGCGGTAAAACGGGATCAAGAACGGCTTGGAAGCAGCGAAATCTGGGGAACGATGTCAGACGAGGAATTTCACCGGGATATGGAAAGTCAGATTGAGCAGATCGTGGGAGAGCGCTTTATTATCAACCGCACTTATGAACAGTACCAACAGGAAGTGGATACGTATTCCGAGTATGTCTATACTGGAGGCTCCTGCTTTTTGTATGAACTGCAGAATGCCATGGGTGATGGAAAATTTTTCTCCATGCTCCAGCAGTATTACAGAAACTGGTGTATGAAAGAAGCGAGGACAGAAGATTTTCTGCAGGCAGTCAGAGCATATGATAACTCGGAAGAGGTGAATCAGATCATAACAAAGTATATTGCATAAATACCGGATTTGCGGGAAAGATATGAGAAAAAAGAGGAAAACGGATATAACCGGTTTCCTCTTTTATTTAATGGGAAGAAGCGTATTCTTTTGTATCCTGATAGGTCCGGAAAATGTGCCGGAGCATCAGGATTGCACAGATGCAGAGAATGAATTCCGCTGTACACTGCGCGTAAGCCAGTCCGTAGAGCGGGAAAATCATATTCAGGATAAGAAGTGCCGGAATTTCCAGGATCAGCTTCCGCATGACCGCAAACAGAAGAGCATATCTTCCGAATCCCAGTGCCTGGAAGACACCCACTGCCAGGAAGTCTACGCTGATAAAGCAGATGCCAAGTCCGAATCCATGGAGGAACCGGGTTCCGTATGCGATGATCGCTTCATTGTTCATAAACAGGCTGATGAGCCGTCCGGCATTGATATAATAAAGAACCGTCACTACTGCAAGGACCGGGACGATCAGCTTCAAGGCAAAGAGAATGGTATCTTTCATCCTTCTCCGGTTGCCGGAAGCAAAGTTATAGCTTACAAGCGGCATGATTCCCTGGGAGAATCCCATTGCCACCTGCATCGGAACCATGTAGATCTTGTAGGCGATTCCCATGGCGGCCACGGCGTCCGCCCCGTAGGCGGAAGTAAAATTGTTCAGGACCGTCATCCCGGTCACGTTGAGCAGGTTCTGGATGGAAGCCGGGATGCCGACACCGCAGACCTCCCTGATGATCTGGCGCTTGATCCGGAATTTCTTTGGATTGATGCAGACAAAGGTCTTTCCACGTTTCATATAAAGAAGAACGAAAAAATACAGGCAAGCCACACAGTTGGAAATACAGGTGGCAAGTCCGGCGCCTGCCGCGCCCATGTGGAAGCCCCACGGAAGAATGAAAATCGGGTCCAGAATCATATTCAGGATACATCCGCTCATCGTCCCGATGCTGGCATGAAGGGCCGCACCTTCCGAGCGGACCAGATAGGCCATGACGACATTCAAAATGGAAGGGGCTGCTCCAAGATAAACTGTCCAGAACATATATCCCTGAGTGGCGGCACGTGTCGTCTCATCCGCCCCGATCAGGGTCAGTAAAGGTCCGTGAAACAGTCCGCACAGCAGACCGAATAGCACTCCGCAGATCAAAGAGCAGTAAAATCCAAAAGCTGAACTTTCCGATACCACCTCATAGTCCTTTCGTCCAAGCGCTCGGCTCATCATGCTGGATGTTCCAACGCCAAACAGGTTGTTGATGGCATTAAACGCAAGCAGCACCGGAGCGGCAAGGGAAACTGCGGCATTTTCCACCGGATTGTTGAGCATTCCCACGAAATAGGTGTCCGCCATGTTGTAGAGCACCATGACAAGAGAACTGAAAATCATGGGAACCGACAGCTTGGCAACTGCAGAGGGGATTGATGCCTTTTCAAACAGCACAATCTTTTCATTTTCTTCCATTTCAAAAACCTCCTCATATCTTTTGTACCTAATCGAAGCAAGGTATTTCATTCCACAAAAAAGAATCCTGTCTGAAGGATTCTCTGCGCACAGCCGCTTCCATTCCCCTGGAAAACGGGTGACATATATCCAGTATATCACACTGCGGGAAAAAGAAAAAGGATTCGGAGGTGAAAAAGCGGGAGAATTCCCTTTATAGACGTCCCCTTTCTGTGTTATGATAGTATCTGTACTATCGAACAGAAAGGGGTATTTTCATATGGAAGATACGTCTGGAAATAAAGACAAACAGATTTGTCTCGGTCTGGTCGCCCATGTGGATTCGGGAAAAACGACGCTGGCCGAGAGTATTTTATATCAGAGCGGACAAATCCGGACGCTTGGAAGAGTCGATCATAAAGATGCGTTTCTCGATACCTACGAGCTGGAAAAGGACCGCGGCATTACGATTTTTTCCAAACAGGCACAGACCGTGATCGGGGACAGGCAGGTGACGCTCCTGGATACGCCGGGCCACGCAGATTTTTCCGCGGAGATGGAACGAACCCTTCAGGTACTGGATTATGCGGTGCTGGTGATCAGCGGGGCGGACGGCGTCCAGGGACAGGTGCGCACCCTCTGGACCCTGCTGGACCGGTATGAGATTCCGGTTTTTCTTTTTGTAAACAAGATGGACCAGCCGGGGACGGACCGGGCGGCCCTTCTGCAGGAACTAAAGGAAGAGCTGGATGAGCGGTGCGTGGACTTTGGTAAAGACCAGAGCCGGGAGGAACTGTTAGAAAATATAGCAGTGTGCGAAGAATCTCTTCTGGAACATTACCTGGAGACCGGAGAGATCGAGGATGAGGCGGTAAGGACTCTGATCCGGGAGAGAAAGCTGTTCCCGTGCTGCTTTGGATCTGCATTGAAGATGCAGGGAGTGGAGGAATTCCTTCAGGTATTTGACACCTTTACAACCGCACCATCCTATCCGGATGTCTTCGGGGCAAAGGTCTACAAGATTGCAAGAGATCCGTCCGGGACCCGCCTGACCTATCTGAAAATCACCGGCGGGACACTGAAAGTCAAGGACATTTTAAGGGGCAGAAAACAGCAGGACCCGGAAGAGACCTGGGAGGAAAAGGTTCATCAGATCCGGATTTACTCCGGTGCCTCCTATCAGGCGGTGGAGGAGGCTTCCGCCGGGATGGTCTGCGCCGTGGCGGGACTGGATTCCAGCTGGTCCGGGGAAGGACTTGGGATTGAGGAAGACGCACAGGTGCCGATGCTGGAACCGGTGCTTTCCTATCAGATTCTCTTCCCGGACGGGGAGGACGTCCACCTGATGCTTCTGAAACTCCGGCAACTGGAGGAGGAAGTACCGGAACTGCACATCGTATGGAATGAGCAGGCCGAAGAGATCCATGTCCAGGTGATGGGCGAGGTTCAGATCGAAATCCTGAAAAGCATGATTGAAGAGCGGTTCGGCGTCCGTGCCGAATTTGGCTCCGGAAGCATTGTATACAAGGAAACCATTACGAAGAAAGTAGAAGGGGTGGGCCACTTTGAGCCCCTCCGCCACTATGCGGAAGTCCATCTGATTCTGGAACCGGGTGAGCGGGGCAGCGGACTCGTTCTCGACAATCAGTGCAGCGACGATGTGCTGGATAAGAACTGGCAGCGTCTGATCCTGACCCATCTGGCAGAGCGGAAGCATCCAGGAGTTCTGACCGGATCGGAAATCACCGATCTGAAAATCACCCTGGCATCCGGAAGAGCCCACCAGAAACATACAGAAGGCGGAGACTTCCGGCAGGCGACGTACCGCGCTGTCCGGCAGGGACTGATGAAGGCGGAAAGTATCCTGCTGGAACCGGTCTACGACTTTATTCTGGAAGTCCCGCAGGAATCCATCGGGCGAGCTATGACGGACATCCAGAAGATGGGCGGCTCCTTTGCGCCTCCGGAGCAGGAGATGGACCACGCCGTCCTGCGCGGCAGCGTTCCCGTATCGGAGCTTCAGGGATACCAGATGGAAGTCATTGCCTATACGAAAGGGCTTGGAAGGATGTCCTGCACTCTGAAAGGGTACGAGCCATGCCACAATGCGGAGGGAATCATCGAGGCGGCAGGATACCGGCCGCAGCTGGATGCGGACAACCCGGCGGGATCCGTATTCTGTGCCCATGGTGCCGGATTTTATGTGGAGTGGGATCAGGTAGAAAATTATATGCATCTGGAAAGCTGCCTGAAAGAAGAAAAACCCTGGGAAGAAGCGGCCGCACCCCGTTCCTATACCCTGACCTCCAGTTACGGCTGGGGAGACGAGAAAGAACTGGAAGAGATCTTTAACCGTACCTACGGGTCCGGCCAGGAACGAAAATACGGATACCAGAAACAAAAAAACAAAACCCTTTCCAGGGCGCCGAAGACCGTCTACGCGAAAAAGAAGGAGGAGGAAGAATACCTCCTTGTAGACGGCTATAACATTATCTTTGCGTGGGAGGAATTAAAAGAGCTGTCCAAAATCAATATCCAGGCGGCAAGAGATAAACTGATGGATATCCTGAGCAATTATCAGGGTTTCAAAAAGCAGACCCTGATCCTTGTATTTGACGCCTACAAAGTGGAAGGACATCCGGGTGAGGTACAGAAGTACCACAATATCTATGTCGTCTACACAAAAGAAGCTGAGACAGCGGATCAGTATATCGAAAAGACGGTACATAAAATCGGCCGTACCCACCAGGTGACTGTCGCCACATCGGACGGACTGGAGCAGATCATCATCATGGGACAGGGCGCAAGAAGGCTTTCTGCAAAAGGACTGAAGGAAGAAATCGAACAGGCCAGTATCGAGATCAGGGAAACGTATCTGGACCACCAGGACACAAAAGGGAAAACCTATCTCTTCGACCAGCTCTCCGAAGAGATGACCGATTTCATGGAGGAGATCCGGCAGGGAAGGAAAGCCGCCAGAAAAGAAACGCCATAGGTCTATTGAAAAGACGGAACAAGGGACAGCCCGTTCCGTCTTTTTCATACATGAACACGTAGAATATTTTAAAAAGTTTAGAAAGAATTCTCGGATTTTTTATGGAGTTATCCAGGTCACTGTGATAGGATAACACTATCTGAAAAGTATTCTGCTTTTCTCATTCAACGGCGCTCGCCGGATTATCCAATCAATCAAACTGAATACGGCAGAGACATCTGTCAGAAAAGAACAGACCTTTTCGGCTTTCACGGATTATGGTACACTGTAGAAAGAAGAACAGTTCCTTATCAGGCAGATGCAAAAGCCATCTCAGAAAGGAGACTGTCTATGAGAACAAATGAAACCAATCAAAAAATCACAAACGGCCAGGAAGAATTTATAATGAAACCCTATGTGGACTGGTGTTTCAAAGAGCTGATGCGCAATCCAAAGACGAGACAGGGATTTATTGCAGTGCTGCTGAAAGTCCCACCCGAAGAAATCGGCGAGACGATTCTGCTGAAAAATGAGCTTTCCCGGCGGTCTGAAGAGGAAAAACAGGGCATCCTGGATGTACACGTCCTTTTACGGAACGGAATTCAGATCGACATGGAGATGCAGGTTGCTTATGTGGATTACTGGGACGAGCGGCAGATGTTTTATCTGTGCAAGATGTTTGCCGATCAGCTGAAAAAAGGAGAAGGGTATGAGAAACTTCAGAAGTGCATCCAGGTCGGAATCCTGAATTTCACATATTTCCATGATGATGACATCAGTTACCACGTGATCAATTTTCGGGATAACAAGACCATGAAGCTGTACAGCGATAAGATGGAGATTCAGATTCTGGAACTGCCCAAGATACCGGAAGGTTATCAGGATCCGGACGGGATTGTAGCATGGATGAAATTCTTCCGGGGGCCGGACAAAAAGGAGATGGAAGAATTGGCAAAAGAAAATCCATATTTGGAAGAGGCATACGAAGACCTGCTGGAAATGAGCCAGGATGAAGAAAAACGGCGCGAATATGAAGCGAGGGAACGGGCGATCCGCGACTATGAGCATTTCAAACATGCGGCAGAGCGTGCAGCAGAGCGCGCACTCAAGGAGGGACACGAAAAAGGAATGCGCCAGGGAATCCAGGAGGGAATTCAACAGGGAATTCAACAGGGAATCCAACAGGGAATTCAACAGGGAATTCAACAGACATTAATTGATTTGTATCGGAAGCAGGTGCTGACCGTGGAACAGGCGGCCGGGGAATGTGGAATGACGGTGGAGGAATTCCAAAAACTTCTTTAAAATTGGTTTGGACGGATCAGGAACAGAACGAAGAGTTTTTCATACCGGATGTGGTTTTGATGGGGAGTCCGAATACACCTTATCCGCTCTCCTGGAAAAAGCATCAGGAAGAGAACAATTTGCATAAGGAGGACATAAGTTTGAAACAAAGAAGTAGAGGTAAACCACTAAAAAAGAGTATAGCAAACAAG
>ERZ1643247.2300-NODE-2300-length-15408-cov-4.296164_pt1 | contig 15408 bp, 13 predicted proteins | sample MGYA00579264_ERZ1643247 | MGnify/ENA primary metagenome ERZ1643247 (study PRJEB29033, sample SAMEA4952262) | chicken gut metagenome | biome: Broiler Chicken; feature: Gastrointestinal Tract; material: Caecum | place: Ireland | collected 2018 | study: Broiler... | reverse complement strand
GGCTGACAATATCGGGACCGGAAAGAACCTGTCCGTTGGACCCATCCACTGCTGCCGTTACAATGATGATGCCATCCTCCGACAAATGGTGACGGTCTCTGAGCACAACATTGCCAACATCGCCAACGCCGTACCCGTCTACCATCACGGCACCTGCCGTCACGGTATTTTCAACGGTCATTCCATCGGCCGAAATCCGGATGTTCTGCCCGTTCTCCGCAATATAGATATTCTGTTTGGGAATATATCCCAGGTGTTCCGCCGTTTCGGCATGACGCTTCAACTGCTTGAATTCGCCGTGCACCGGCAGGATGAACTGCGGATGTGCCAAGGTGAGCATCAGCTTCTGTTCTTCCTGGCAGGCATGTCCCGAAACATGCGTATCGTACATATTCTCGTAAATGACCTCTGCGCCAAGGCTCAGCAGCCCATTGACCACTTTGGTCACGGTCTTTTCGTTGCCGGGAATGGGGCGCGCCGAAATGATGATGAAATCATTCGGTCCGACCTTTACCTGCCGGTGGCTGGCCTGCGCCATACGGGAAAGAGCCGACAAAGGTTCGCCCTGGCTGCCAGTGGTAATCAGGACTACCTTCTCAGGCGGATACTTATTGATCTCGTCGATATCGATCAACACCGTATCCGGCGCATGGAGATAGCCCAGTTCCCGTGCCATCTCGGTGTTGGAAACCATGCTGCGGCCACTGACCGCCACTTTGCGTCCCGATTCAATGGCCAGATCAATGATCTGCTGCACCCGATAAATATTGGAGGCAAAGGTTGCCACAATGATGCGTCGATTGCGGGCACGGGCAAACAAGCTGCGCACCCCTTCTGCCACCGTCTGTTCGGTAGCTGTAAAGCCCGGGCGCTCTGCATTGGTAGAATCCGACAAAAGAGCCAGTACGCCTTTGCGGCCATATTCCGCAATGGTGGAAAGATCCGTTACCGCGTCACCGGAAAGCGGCGTATAGTCCACTTTGAAGTCGCCGGTGTGAATGACAATACCCGCCGGGCACTCGATGGCAAAAGCCAGTGCGTCCGGAATCGAGTGATTGACATGAATAGGTTCTACTGTAAAGCAGCCAAGCTTGACTTTCTGGCGCGGCCGGATTTCATGGAAAACGGCACTGGATGCCAGACCATGTTCTTCCAACTTGTTTTTGATCAGGCCAATGGTCAGTCTGGCCGCATAAATCGGCACGTTGAATTTTTTCAGAAGATACGGCAGGCTGCCGATGTGATCTTCATGACCATGGGTGATAAACAGACCCTTGATACGGTCTTTATTTTCCAGCACGTAGGTAAAGTCCGGAATGACCAGATCCACGCCGAACATATCCGCATCCGGGAAAACCAGGCCGCAATCCACCAGGATCATGTCGCCCTGACACTCATACAGGGTGATGTTCTTACCGACTTCTCCCAAACCGCCCAACGGGCAGATATGCATCGGAATCGCCGGTGTCATCTCATAGCTGCGCGGCGCCGGTTTACGGTTGCGCCGGGGGGATTTCGTTCCGGCAGACTGGGGATTCTGCCCCTGCTGCGCATTGCGCGCCCGACGAGGACGCGGTGCCGGCACACTTTGTGCCGCCGCATGATTTTCCGAAGCAGCTGTAGAACGCGGTGCGCGGCGCTTGTTGTTTTTTCGTGCCGCAGCATTTCCGTTTTGCTGATTTTTATCCGTACGTCCTGCACGGCGGGCCGAAGGGGCATGCTCCCCTGTAACCTGTGTATTGGCTTTGCGCTTTGGTTTGATTTCTTCCATGAAAACCTCCAAACATTCTCCCGCAGAGACGATACATTCCATACTGTATGCATCGCTTCCCCGCTCCATATTCTGTTATGTATACCGGAAAGCGAACCCGCTTTTCCGTGTGTGGTTGAGCGCGAAAAGCCCGCCTGAAAAGGCGCGGCCGGGCCCATTCATATACACTACTACAATTATTTCTTATTATAAACGCATTCCCCGGACTTGTCAAACTTGCCAGAACCCCGCAAAGCAGGTATAATTCCTAGTATAATGATTATTGGCACCGACAGGAGATTTATATGAAACGTATCGAAATCTATACAGACGGCGCTTGCAGCGGGAATCCCGGCCCTGGCGGCTGGGGTGCGATTCTGCGTTTTCGCACGCGCGACAAAGTCTACGAAAAAGAGTTGTCCGGAGGGGAAGCACAAACTACCAACAACCGTATGGAAATGACCGCCCTGCTGGAGGCTCTGCGTCAGCTGAAAGAGCCATGCGCGATCGATTTGTACAGCGACAGCCAGTACGTGATCAACGCCCTGGAAAAGGGCTGGGCCAGAGGCTGGCGCAGCCGCGGCTGGAAAAAAGCCGACAAATCTCCTGCCCTGAACGCCGACCTTTGGGCGCCGCTTCTTGCCGAGAGCGAAAAACATCAGATCACCTATCATTGGTTGAAAGGTCACGCCGGCCACCCCGAAAACGAACGTTGCGACTCTATGGCCGTAGAACAAAGCAAAAAATACGGCGGCCGTCAGAGCTGACCGGAAGGAGGACTTCATGGAAGGATTTAACACATTTGAAAAGCAGGACAAGGTTTTGCTGGGAATGAGCGGCGGCGTGGATTCCAGCGTTGCCGTCCGCATCCTGCAGGAACAGGGCTTTTCTGTACAGGGTGCCGTCATTCGCTTTTCTTCTGCGCACGACGGTGCCGTAGCCGCCGCCCGGGAAACTGCCAACACCTTACAGATCCCTCTGCACGTACTGGATGCCGAGCAGGCGTTTGAAACCCATGTGATCACACCGTTTTGCGAAAACTACTGTGCCGGGCGCACACCGAACCCCTGCATCATCTGCAACCCCCTGGTAAAATTCCGGCTGTTGGCCGAAAAGGCAGCTGAACTGGGGTGTGCTTTCATCGCCACAGGCCACTACGCCCGTGTGGAAGTTTGCGAAGACGGGATCAACCGGATTGCCGTACCGGAGAGTGCCGCCCGTGACCAGAGTTATATGCTGTATCGTCTGCCTCAAGACATTCTGAAGAAGCTGATTCTCCCGCTTGGTGAATTTGAGAAAGAAGACATCCGGGAAATGGCCCGTGAGATGAATCTTGCCTGCGCAGACGTCCCCGATTCCATGGAAATCTGCTTCATTCCGGATGGTGATTATTCCGCCTATATCCGCGCGCGGGGATATTCTCCCAAAGATGGTCACTTTTTCGGCCCCGACGGCAGCGATCTGGGTCCCCACGCCGGTGTGGACCACTATACTGTGGGACAGCGCAAGGGACTGGGCATTGCCGCGGGACGTCCGCTTTTCGTAAAGGCCATCCTTTCCAACGGCGATATTCAATTGGCCGAAACCGGCCAGGAATACAGTTCCCGTCTGACCGTAGCAGACCTCGCCACGCCTGACGGACAGCCGTTGCCTGGCGGCGAATATATGGTCAAAATCCGCAGCGCCGCCAAACCGGTTCTCTGTTCTTATGATGGTTCGGGCACAGTCACTTTCCCGGAACCGGTACGTGCCCCCGCCCCCGGCCAGAGTGCGGTTTTCTACCGCGACGGTCTGGTATACGGCGGCGGTATTATTGACGAAACCGAGTGATCTAAAAGAAACCAAACAAAAGAAAATCCCCTCGTACTAGCTGTACGAGGGGATTTTTTTATTTACTTGTTTTTGAAAAACGGCGTAAAGTCAAAGGTCGCAAAATAGTCTTCCGGCGTTTCCGCTCGACGGATCAACTGGTGAGAACCATCCTCTTTGAGCAGTACCTCGGCGCTGCGCAGCTTTCCGTTATAGTTGTATCCCATGGAGAAGCCATGTGCGCCGGTATCGTGGATAAACAGTACATCACCTTTTTCAATTTCCGGCATCATCCGGTCAATGGCGAACTTATCGTTGTTTTCACACAAGCCGCCGGTGATGTCATACTTATGATCACAAGGCTTATCTTCCTTACCCAGAACCGTAATATGATGGTACGCACCGTACATAGCCGGACGCATCAAATTGGCTGCGCAGGCATCCACGCCGATATACTCTTTGTAGATGTGTTTTTCGTGAAGTACCGTTGTGACCAACCCGCCATAAGGTGCCAGCATATACCGGCCCATCTCGGTAAACAGGGCCACATCTCCCATGCCTTCCGGCACCAGGATTTCCTCATACTGCTTGCGCACGCCTTCGCCGATTTTTGCAATATCATTGCTGCGCTGATCGGGACGGTACGCAATCCCAACGCCGCCGGAAAGATTGATAAACTTGATCTTGGCACCGGTGCGTTTATGCAGGCGAACCGCCAGGCGGAACAAAATCCCGGCCAGTTTGGGGTAGTATTCATCGGTCACGGTGTTGCTGGCCAAAAACGCATGGATGCCGAATTCTTCTGCGCCCAGTTCCATCAATCGGGTATATGCTTCGGCCATCTGGTCTTCGCTCATACCATATTTTGCGTCGCCCGGGTTGTCCATAATTCCGTTGCCCAGATCAAACACACCACCCGGGTTGTACCGGCAGCAAACGGTCTTGGGGATTCCTGCCACTTCTTTGAGGAAGTCCACATGCGTCAGGTCATCCAAATTGATATAGGCCCCCAACTCATAGGCTTTCTGCATGTCCTGTACAGGCGTATCGTTGGAGGAGAACATGATGTCGCTGCCCTTGAAGCCGCATGCCTCGCTCATCAAAAGTTCGGTATAGCTGGAGCAGTCTACACCGCAGCCTTCTTCCTGCAGAATCTTCAGAAGGTACGGGTTCGGGGTAGCTTTGACTGCAAAGTATTCCTTAAAGCCTTTATTCCAGCTGAAAGCCTCGTTCACGCGTCGGGCATTTTCCCGAATTCCCTTTTCATCATACAAATGGAAAGGCGTCGGTACATCTGCAATAATCTCCTTCGCCTGATCCAACGTAACAAACGGCAATTTTTTCGGCATTTTTGTGTTCCTTTCCGGACCTTTCCCGCATACTTTTTCAATGCCCATATTATAAACCGATTCGCATTTTTCAGCAAGTCTTTATGCAAATTTATACAAACACCGCATATTCCAACGGCTCCTCACGTACGCTGCATCCGCAGGCGTGCTGCCAATAGTCTGTTGTCCAACTGGCGGCAAGTCCAGACATAGGCCGGGTACAGGAACAGGCAGGCAGCAACCCACGCTGCCGGATTGGCCAGTTCTGCCCCAAAATATCCCAGCACCGGTACCAACAAAACAGCAACAGCCGTACGGGCTATCATTTCTGCCACACCTGCCATCATGGCCAGAGAGGAGAATCCCAATCCCTGAATGCTGTAGCGCCACACGATCAGCGCTCCCAGCGGGACAAAGAACACACTGTTCCAGAAAAGATACTGCCGTCCCATAGCCACAATTTCCGCTTCTGTTTCCGTATCCAGGAACAGGCTCATGATCGTCACATCTGCAAAATGCAGGATAATCAGCGAGGCAATACCATACACGGCGGCAATCAGCAGCGCACTGTGTACCCCTTTGCGTACCCGGTCCATTCGGGCAGCCCCCAGGTTTTGCCCCGCATAGGTTGCCATTGCCGTGCCGATGCTCTCCAGCGGAGCCGTAAGCAAGTTCATCGTTTTACCGGCTGCCGTTACCGCTGCCACTGCAGCGCTGCCCAGCATATTGACAGCCCACTGCATAATAACACTGCCAATAGCCGTTATACTGCACTGCAGCCCCATCGGTAGTCCGATTCCCAACAAACGGACACAGGCGCTCTTGCTGAACCGCATATCTTCCTTTGCCATAGAAAGGACTTCGAACTTGCGGCAAAGAAAAACGAAGCTCAAAACACCGGAGATTGCCTGCGAAATGTCGGTAGCCAGTGCAGCCCCCAGCACACCCATTTGAAAAGGAATCACAAACAGCAGATCCAAGCCAATGTTCAACGCACTTGTCAAAATCAGGAAATACAGCGGTGTCTTGCTGTCCCCCAACGCACGCATAATGGCAGCCACCATATTGTATAGAAAAATAAACGGAATTCCCGCAAAAATCCAACCGATATAAATGGCAGCGCCATCCAGAATATCGGAGGGGGTCTGCATCAGAACCAGCAGCGGACGGGTCAGACTGACCGTAAGTACCGTTAAAATCACACTGCCTGCCACGCACAGCCACCCCGCATTGGCTACATGGCGCCGCAAATCCCGGTAATCTCTGGCACCAAACAACTGGGCAATGGGGATGGCAAAGCCATTACAGATGCCAATCACAAATCCCAGAATCAAATAGTTGATGGAACCTGTTGATCCCACCGAAGCCAGTGCATTGACCCCGCAGAACCGCCCCACGATGATGGTGTCGGCCAGGGCATAAAACTGCTGAAACAGGTTTCCCAATACCAGCGGCAGCGTAAAAAGTAAAATCACTTTCAGCGGGCTGCCCGACGTCAAATCCTTTGTCATACCGCATTTTCCCCTCTATACAATTACGGAGTTTTCCGTTCCGCGTCTGGTATTATAGCACGGCCCAAAGAAAAAGCAAGAGTGGTTTTTCACTATTTCCAGACAAACCAAAAAGACCTGCCATTTGGCAGGTCTTTTTGGTTGAGAGAGAAGGATTTGCCTGTTCGTCACGGGCGCAAAAAGCAAAAGCCTTTTCATATATTCTTCTATTCTTCAGCGAAGCGCTCCTTGACGAACTTATATTGCGCCAGTTTTCCAATTCCTTACACAAAACATCCAATATTATCTAAAATAGGTAAAATGTCTTTCCTCAACGGTGCCCATCTTGTCTGCAGGCCATATTGGCGAGAATAACTCACAAAAAAAGCTGTACACGGTCGTACCAGACCATGTACATCTTTTTATCTAAAGAAGAGTCCCAACGTGTGCCGTGCAATTTACTCAAACATCGAAAGCCAATCTGTACCGGTTTCTTTCTTTGTGCTTGTTTGGGTTCTCGCCTTCTGATTCTCCACTACACTAAACGGCATAAGAAGAGACTGCTCAATTTCTGACTGAAACAGGAGCTTGGGATTCCTGATTTTGTCATTACGATTCACTTTTTTCCAATACGTGTCGTAATCATAAATCACAGAGAGCGTTTCAAAAAGAGGGGTCAAAGACCCATATTTCGCAATGCACTTATTCAGGCTGTTCAAGAACTGCATGTTGGCTTTTCCTTCCATCATGCCTTCGTCCTTGCTTTTTACATTACGCCTGCAGAAATATGTCGCAAGATGGAGGATGTCTTCGTAGGCTTCTTTTTGGCCCGCTGTCAATTTTTCTTCCAGCTCTTTTTCGTCAATAAACCTCTGCAGAGCCTGTGCCATGCTCTTTTTGGTGTCTGCATCCTTTGGCACCAGCATATCCGCGACGGCTTCGTCTTCTTCTGCCTCGACAAAATGTGCTTCGACAACATCCTCGTTGTAATGGTCATCATCCTTATCCATACAAGACGTATAAAGACGATAATTCCCCATGTCGTCCAAAATGGACTTCCAAAGGTACAACACCGGAGATGCTTTTGTTTTTGCCGTGGGAATTACGGTTTTCACATAACGACCGGCAATTCCGGCAAACCACTTATGCAGCCCTTTGCATTCAAAGATGATCTCATTCATCGCTTCAAAGAACTGCTGGTCACCACCGTCGATGAGGGTGTTCTTTCCCCTGGCCTTTCCGGCCATATTGGCCATCGTATCAATGATAACATTGACGGCTTCCAGCTCGGAGATACTGAGTTCTTTTTTAAGCAGATTCATTTCCGCACGAACCAGAATCTCTTCTTTTAGTTCTGCCGGCTTTTGGCCGAAAGAATAGGGAATGGTTGTTTCCGGCGACGAAACATACCCAAAAGACAAGACCGACGAATCATTGGCGTCTGAATCATCGTACAATTTCCCTTTTCTTTTCTTTCTTTTGGAAATCATCGATGTAATATCTGTCAAATTTTGAGCCGCTTCTTTTTGTTCCACTGGCTCGATCTGCACAGATATTTCGATTACCTTCGATTTTGCCTTTTTATAAACGGCATAATCAAAGAGTATATCGGTATGCCCATTGATTTCGCTTTTGGCTTTATCCAAGACAGTTCTTCTGATGTGCGCCCAGTTGGTTGCAGAACAGTCCACCTGTTTGCGCAGATTGTCAATGTCCCAAACAAGAGGCTTTCCCGCCTCTTTGTTTTTCAGATACAAGTTCTGATAGCTTTTGCAAAGCTCATAGATCCGCACACTGTACTGACTTTTCATCAGCATGATGTACGTAACATCCATTGTGGTATAAAATTCCTTGAGCTGAATCAGGTGCGGCTTTAGAAGGGGGCTTAACGTCAGAGTGATTTTCCCCGTTCCCTTATCGATGGTACTCTCGTTGATCCAGCGGAACATGGTAATCTTTTGTGTACCCTCGATCCGAATCCATTGCACCGGCGTATTTGCAATCTCAGAAATATTTTTCTTTACCTGATTGTACATAGACCCATTATGAGGGTCCACACCACACAGTTTCAAAAATTCATAGATTGACATTTCATAGCGAGGAAGCTCTGTATCAGACGGTTTGATCATTGCAAAAATGTGAAGCATCAACTTCTGCTGGCTCAGCGTTAGATTGTACATCGCATTCTGAATGAGTTCGTTGGATTTACGAACAACCGTTTGATTGCCGCGTTCGCCGTAGGTTGCTACTGTTTGTTCCGGTTCTTCGTAGTCCGTTGCAACAAGGGAGGAAAACTCTGCTGCACTATTTCTTTTCGCCACGTAAGACGCTCCTAACACATATTCTTCAATTATTGTAATATTCAGCACAACTATAAAATATCTCCGGGAAAGCGTTTTGTGCGTTTTTATCTCTATTATAGATTATTTTTTAGAATATAATGATGAGGTGTGTGCTGAATAACAATATAAATGTGCCACCAATAACAATGAAATCAGGCGGTGCTTAACAACAGAAAATGGACCATCAATTACAATGTGTTTAGAATAACAATAGTTGCGGCAGGCGCTTTACTGTGTCGCAGATAACAACGCTTTGCTCCAAATGTGCTTCAAATAACAACAGAAAAGCAATGCACGGGCAATCAGGCACAGAAAAAATGTTTTCAAAAACAACTGTGTCGAGAATAACAACCGTTATGATCGGATGATTTTTCCTGAAATATGTCGAAAATTACAACTTCCAAAACAAACACCTGTGTGCTGTATAACAACCATCAGAAATTCTTCTGTGCTGATAATAACAACCGTAGAAAAATAAATGAAAATATGGAAACGCTTTGTGAGCTGTGCAGACTATAACAACATTGTTTCTAATAAAATTCCAGGATTGACACTCTATGCGAAGCTAAAAGGAATAACGAATAGACGTTAAAAATATGAGAGTTCGTTTGACGAAAGGTGAAAATGTGTTGTAAATAACACCCCCTGTTCAAAAATCAACTATGCTCAGAATAACAACATAGGACACCCTATATCAAGAAATCAGTTGTGTTATCAATAACAACCATGTTCTGGAGAATCCTTGTCAAACCATATTTTGTAACTGTGTTCTGAATAACAACGATCGAGATTTTCAGAATAAAAACTGTAACCGTTGTTATCTTGAGCACAGTATGAAATGTACCGCTTCTTCCATGTCGTGATATTTTATATAGTTTGAGATGGTAGTGTTGTTATTCACGACACAGTTTTATGGAACAAAAATAAAGCTTGCATGTAGGGCGATAAAGCATGACCTCATAAGTTCCAATTTCTAATCCATCCTATTTTCAATATTGCTTACTGTAGGATTCCCGCAAATTCATCCTGCAAAAACAAAACATCGCCTACGGAGCTGTTTTAAGGCTCTGTGGGCGATTCCTTTTTTGGTAGTAAAGAGAAATATAGTGCTGTATATTGGATGCCTCGAAAGGTGCGGCATTTTGCCGCTGTGGCATCATGTTGTTTTTAATACCGTTGTGCTCTTTTATAGGTTCTTCTTAATCAATATAAAGTACACTTTTTTCAGCGCACACATTTGTAAATAAGTACCAGCCTTTTCTGATACCCAAGTCGGTACTTACACTATAGTAAAAAAATAGGAATAGAGTGGAAAAAGCTGGACATTTTAAGCAGAACAAAGTACATTAAAAGTCCAATAAACAGTATAAAACAAAAAGAAAAACCGCTGATCTTCAACGAATCAACGTTAAAAACCAACGGTTAATCTTGGCAGGGGTAGACCGTCCACGGCTCTACCCAAAAGGCTGCCCAGCTCGCCAAGTGGCGCGGACACCAGGCCCGGCGGTTGATCTCCAGCCTTTACCCGCCCAGGGTTGATCACGACGCGCACCCGGTGCGCGTTGGGGCCGTCGTCGTAGACGATGACCTTTTCCACCAACTCGCGGATCAGTGCGCGCAGCTGCTCTGGCGGCAGGCCGTCCAGGCGTATGCCGCCCCACACGCGGCAAAGTTCCTCGACCGTAGCCGCGGTCTTTCCTGTTTCGCGCTCCTGCGCTTCCACCTTGGACAACAGGTCGGCGCGCTGGGCCTGCATCTCTTTGATGCGCCGGATCGTGTCCGGGCCGTCAAGGCCGTTTTCGATGGCTGTATACAGCCGGTCAATCTTGCGCTGCAGGGCTTCCTCCTGCTTCCTAAATCCGGCGGCTTTCTCGGCGGGACTGTCCCCCTGCTGCATGGCAGCCAGGACGGCGGCACACATAGCTTCCATCGTGGCAGGGTTCAACACAATGCGCTGCAGATATTCAAGCACAGCACTTTCCAGCTTGTCCGCCGGTACTGCCCGCACATGGTCCCCCGCCGCGTGCATCCGCTTCCTGGTAGTACAGACATAGTACCGATATTCCACCGGCGTATCGCCATGGCTCTTGTAGCGGCGGACCTCGCCACCCATCGGGCCACCGCAGCCGCCGCAGTACACCAGCCCGGAAAGCAAGTAGAACACTTTTGCGCGCGCCTGTCCGCTCTTGTGGCGGCGCTTCTCCATTGCGATCTGTGCCCGGCGGAAATCTTCCGGCTCTATAATGCGCGGCATACCATTTTCTATATAGACCCATTCCGATTTGGGTTTCAGCCGCCGGCGGCTGACGTGTCCATCCGGGTCGGCCGGCGCCAGGCGGTTCCATACATACACGCCGGTGTATTTCTCATTGCGCAGGATCTCGTAGATGCTGTTTTTGCCGAATGGCTGCCCCCGGCGGGTCTTGTAGCCGCCGCGGTTCAGTTCGTCGATGATCGCGGCATACCCAGCGTCCTGCAGATACATGCGGAAGATGATCCGCACGGCTTCGGCCTCGTGCGGATCGACCAAAAACTTGCCGGTGGCCTTGTCCACCATGTACCCCAGCGGCGGCGGCCCGCCCGTGTTGCGGGCGCCGAGGGCGTTTTCCCTCAGGCCCTTCATGACTTCCTGGGCCAGGTTGGCGCTGTACCACTGGTTGATGGCCTTGGTGATGTTCCGCATGAATTGCCCCTGGGGGCTGTCGTCGAAGTGTTCCGTTGCCGAAAGCACCCGCACGCCATGACGCCGGAGCTGCGCTTCCACCAGCGTCTGGCGTTCGGCGTTGCGGAAAAAGCGATCCAGTTTGTGCACGATGATGACCTGCGCGCCGCCGGCGATGGCGTCGGCCACCATCTGCGAAAACTGCGGGCGTTCGCCGTTGCGGCCGCTGTTGCCGTGGTCTTTGTAGATTTTTACAAGGTCAAACCCGCAGGTGGCCGCGTAGGCCACGATGGCGCGCTGCTGGGCTTCGATGCTTTCTTCGCGTTGGCCGTTCGTTGACTTGCGGCAGTAACCATAAGCCAGCGGCGCGGCAAAAGCGTATTCTTGCATAATATCACCTCATTTACAGACGCCCGGCGGAGCGGTTTTTGCTTCAGTTTGCAAAATGCGTGTGCTTGGTTTTCCACTTGCGCAGAGCGATGCCCAGCCAGAAGCTGTAAATGCCCAGTGTAATGATCGTCAGCAAAAGCCATTTGATCCAGTTGCCGAACAGCTGGATGGCCTTTCCGTCGAATACCAGGCGGCGACCATCCACAACGGTGTGTTTGGTTTCCCAGTTATACACCATACAAAACGCCCAGGGGTAACAGATTCCCAGTGTGAACACTGTAATCAGAATTCCAAGAATGCGCCAGCCGATGAGCTGCAACAAGCCGCCGTCAAAATATGATTTTTCCATGATGAACCTCCCACATCCATTTTTATACTATCAACCGTTTGCCATTTCCAGTACCTTATCCCTATCCCATAGCAAAACGTTGGTGCGCTGAGCCGTTTCTATGGCAGCTGGGGTAAAGTAGTTGTTCGTCATGACCGCAGCGACCATGCGATGATAATATTGTGCTCCAGAGAGTGCTTCCTGCACGGCATGGTTTCCTACGGTATCACTGTAGCATTTGCACTGGATCGCATAGCTGACACCATCCTTTCGGGCAAGGATATCTATTCCAAAATCTCCGCTTGCCTTGGTGACTTCCACATCGGTAAAGCCGTTGCGCTGCAGCAAGTCCGCGCAAAAATGTTCAAACTCATGGCCCTCCATTGAATCTATATTGTGGCTGCCCATTTGCGGTGGGTCTTGCTTTCGGATTTTTGAGCCTTTTATTTCAGCAATCAACTTTTGCGCGTGCTGATGGTCCAGCAAGCTGAGCCACGATTCGTCTTGCGGTCTCGGCCGGATGGCCTTCAGTTCATATAGGTCCTCCAGAAGGCGGCGTTTCGTTTCGGATGGGACCCCTGGATATTCGTCCTGCATTTCCTCCTTGGTAATGTACATCTGTTCACTGGCAAAGAGGATGGCATCCTCCAACAGTGCAGAATAGTCCATTCCCTGTATTTTCTCTTGGCGTTCCAAGCGGTGCGCTTCACGCTGCCGCTTCAGATCTGCTTCCTGGCGAGCCGATTCAGCAAGACGGTTTCTAACATTTTCTTCCCGGAGCGTTTGCAGCCGGCGCTGTTCTTCCCTCTCCCTTTCTTTTTGTCGAAGTTCTTCGGAGCGCCAGATTTCTGCCGATGTTGTTGAGGGTTTCACCCCCTGGGATAACGTGTCATTTTCCTGCTTAGAAGTCGCACAATCGGTTTGGGGTAAATTATTCTCTTCGTGTTCAGATTTTAGTTGTTCTATTTCTCCCCCGAAAAGCGGTTCCCTTTTCTTGCGAAGAAAAAGAAACACCGCCTGCACAAGCCAAATGGGAATCGAAAAAATTAGCGCCGCGATGATAGAGAGAATCACCCCCATAACAACTGGATAGGGTTGCCCAGCTTCCGTTTTGCTGGTTAATACAATGAGAAGAAGGATGAACAGCCAAATCCCGTAGGTCGCTACATAAGGCCAACATTTTTTCCTACTCCACTTTTTCATGGATTCTCCTTGTAATAATAGTACGCTCGGCGGACATAATCCTCGGTCGTGTTCAGTATCTCAGCGATTTCCCAGGCGTCGCGCCCCTCACGAAGCATGCGAAACAACGTGCGCCTGGGGATGGCTCTTTTTATGTACCAGCGGTCGGCGCGCACCTCGTGGCGCTCGGCCACATCGTAAGGCGTTCCACGGGTATAGAAGCCACCATACAGGCAGTGCCCCAGTTCGTGGCCCAGGCGGGCTTGCTCCTCGGCGTGGGTCATGGCATGGGTGTTGTCCAGGCCGACCACGCCGCTACTACCGACGGCCAGCGCCAAGCTGCGCACTTCCGGCAGTGGCATGTGGATGACCGGCACCCCGGCAGCTTCGGCCACCTGGTAGAAGTCAGTCGTCTTTGGGGCGGATGTTATGCTCGGCGATAAATTTGGCAAATCGCTTCACTTCCTCGTACTGGGCGTCGGTGACCGGCGCACCGTCAAATAGCGCAAATTTGATATCTTCATCAGAGACCTTGCCCGCAGGGACAGGGTCTTTTTCTGTTTGTTCTTCCAATCGTTCACGATCAACGCCAAGCGCCTCGGCAAGTTTGATTTTTGTCGCTGCTTTTGGCACCAAGCCGTTTTTCCAGCGCGCGATATTCCCACGGCTCATCCCGATGCTGTCGAGAAGCGAAGACATGGCAATGCCTTTCTCATCGCATAGGGCTTGCAATATGTCAAAAAACACTAAAATGCACCTCCGCAACTTGTGCAAAACGCAGAAATGCAGTTAAGTGCACAAATAACACTTGAAAAGTGCACTAAAATGCCCTATACTGAGGGTGTGACACAGAAAAGGGCACTACATTCCGTGATTTTATGTTGTTGGCAAATTCATAGTATCACAAAAGTGCACTTTGTGTCAACACCCCAGATAGAAGGGAGGTGCATTTTATTGAACTTTTGGCAGATATTCACAAATCTTTGCGAAGAACATGGTAAAAGTGCCACAACCGCACTGGAAGATCTTGGCCTGAGCAAAGGCAATGCTGCTCGCTGGAAAAGTGGTGGAGGTCCTACATTATCAACCGCAGTACGAATTGCGCAGTATTTCGGTTGCAGTTTGGACGACCTTGCGGACCATCATCATCTTACCACCTGACCCGTCCCATATTACGGACTACAAGGAGGTGAACAGGATGCGTGGCTTCTTCAAAGAGAACTGGCTAACCATTGTATTAGCCTCGGCAACAACCATTGCAGTCCGGTTACTGTTAGGGTTGTGATGACGCTGACCACGATCGGGAGCCACAGAGATTTCAGCATCAACCCAAATCGCTGCTCGGTGCGGTAGGACTGGTAAAGCTGGTACAGCTCTGACACACAGTAGGTGTCTTTGGGAATACCGGGCGTAGGGCGTGGCGTAGATCACCAGACCATGACCGATGACCGAGGCAATCATGGGGCTGTGTTTGAGTACGCCGGTGCGGAAGGGAACTTTCGGGTCACACAGGCGGATGACCTCGCTGTCAATGAATTTCTGGACCTTCCCGCCGGGGGAAAGGCCCCGGGCGGCCAGGGTGTCGGCCAGGCCGTCAAGCTCCAGGCGGGCGTTGTATTGGATGGTCATTCTGCCTCCAGATAGATGTGCGGGGCGGGACGGCCCCGGTTATCGTGCACGGCGGTGACAGTGGCGGTCACATCCCCGCACTGGATCTTGTCGCCCCGGGCTACGGCAGGGGAGCCGGCTGCCAGGGGGATGCGGCATTTGTAGAGGCTCCCCGGGGAGAGCCCTTCCTTGCCGGCATCGGCGCGGGTCTGGCCGTACCAGCTGCAGCCGCGGAACGTCTGGACCTGTTTTGTGTCTTTGTCGGTGGTGCCGTCGTAGCCCAGATGGGTGATGGTCACGGTCTTGTTGCAGCCCAACATGAGTGTCACCTCCTTACACAAAAGCGTGGCCGGCAACCCCCAGCAGGTTCACGGGCACGGTCAGATACTGTGCCAGCAAACTGCGCAGGGCGGCGCGGGACTCTTTGGCGGCGGCGCGGGTCTCGCTGTAGCCGTCGTTGTTGAAACTCTGCACGCCGTCGGCAGCAAAGTGACCGGCGGCCAGCGCATCGATGAGGGC
>ERZ1643247.2299-NODE-2299-length-15417-cov-5.340581_pt1 | contig 15417 bp, 14 predicted proteins | sample MGYA00579264_ERZ1643247 | MGnify/ENA primary metagenome ERZ1643247 (study PRJEB29033, sample SAMEA4952262) | chicken gut metagenome | biome: Broiler Chicken; feature: Gastrointestinal Tract; material: Caecum | place: Ireland | collected 2018 | study: Broiler... | reverse complement strand
AGCGCCGCAGAAAAAACCGCGCAGACCCCTTTTCAGGGCCTGCGCGGTTTCATTTTGTCAGGCGTGTGCCTTTGCCTTCAGGAAAGCCGCATCTGCTCCCAGTTCTTTTCCATGTCGGAGACGAGCTTGAACTGCGTGCGGCAGCGGTCCAGATTCTGGCCGGGGCGCCGGATGCGGAAATAGGTGTCGCCCTCGAGGTAGTCCGTGAGGAAGCGGATGCCGCACTCGAGCGTCATCAGCTTTGCGCCCAAGGGCAGGAAAGCGATCTCCTCCGCCGTGAGCGAGCCGCCGGAGCCCTCCAGGAACCCGGCGGCGCAGGCCCGGTACAGCTCGAGGTCAAACGAAACCTTCGAGAGATCGCGCTCGTCCTCCTCGCAGTGGTTCGCGCCGGAGCGGATCGCGTCGCCGAAATCAAAGATCGAGAACCCCGGCATCACGGTGTCGAGGTCGATCACGCACACGGCGCGGCGCGTCTCGCTGTCAAAGAGCACATTGCTCAGCTTCGTGTCGTTGTGCGTCACGCGCAGCGGCAGCCTTCCCTCGCGCCAGGCGCGCAGCGCCTCGCCGCAGTCGTGTTCCCGCGCGGCCGCGAAGCGGATCTCCTCGCCCACCTCCTGCGCGCGGCCCAGCGGGTCGCGGCGGACGGCGTCAAAGAGGGCGCTCAGGCGGCGTTCCGTGTCGTGAAAATGGGGAATCGTCTCGGCCAGCGTGTCGGCCGGGTAGCCGTCCAGCATCCGCTGGAAGCGGCCGAAGGCGCGGCCCGCCTCGGCAAACGTTTCGGGGGAATCGATCGTCTCCATGCTCAGGCTGTGGTCATGGTAGACGTACACGCGCCAGGCGGCGCCGTCCGCATCCGTAAAATAGGGCTTTCCGTCCGTTGTGGGCAGGAAGCGCAGTGTTTCGCGCTCCGGGTCGCCGCCCGATTGGCGGATGGAGCGCCGCAGCCAGTGCGTGACGGACGTCACGTTCGCCATCACCTCGTCCGGGTGGGGAAAAACGGTGGGGTTCAGCCGCTGCACGAGCCTGCGGAATCCCGGCCCCTCCGCCAGGAAAGTGTCGTTGATGTGGCCGGTCCCGCAGCGCGACACGGAGATGCCCGGCCCCTCCAGCCCGAAGGCCGCCAGCGCCTGCGGGAGCCTCTGTTCCGCCGCGCTCATGCCCAGAGCTCCTCCGGGTAAAGCCCGGCTGCCGTCATGGCGGCGATCGCCTGCACCACGGCGGGCTTGTCTTCGCGGTAGGTCACGCCGTACCACTTGTCGGCGCTGCGCAGCACCTTCACGCGGGCCTTACCCTCCTCGAGGAGCTGCGTCACCACGCTGGGCAGGAAGTACTCGCCCTTGAGCGGATTTTCCGCCTCCGCCCGGCGCAGGAAGGCCGGGAAGCGCGCTTCCGCCTCCGTGAGGAAGCTGTGCGTGAAACCCCACAGGTTCATCGAGACGATCGCCCCGCCCGGCAGGCTCCGCCAGGTGCGGCCGCCGTCCTCCGTGAAGCGGGCGTTTTCCCCGTCCTTTTCGATGTTTGTGCGCTCCGTGACGCGCACGAGGAAGCCGTCCGCGTCCTCCTCGCACACGCCGCGGGAAACCTGGCCGTGCTCCGTCACGGTGTTGCCCAGGCGGTAGCCCACCATGGCGAACTCATAGCAGCCCGGCCGGTCGGGGTGATCGGCGAGGTATTGATAAATCCGGCGGAACGATTCGGCGCCGTAGTAGTCGTCCGCGTTGATCACGGCGAAGGGCCCCTCCACCTCGCGGCGCGCGGCCAGAACGGCATGGCAGGTGCCCCAGGGCTTTTCGCGCCCCTGCGGCACGGAAAAGCCTTCCGGCAAGTCTGAAAGCTCCTGGAAGGCATAACGCACGTCCATGTGGTGGGCGAGCCTGTCGCCGATGGAGGCGCGGAAAGCGCCCTCGTTTTCGCGCTTGATGACGAACACCACCGTGTCGAACCCGGCGCGGTGCGCGTCATACAGCGAATAGTCGATGATGAGCTGCTGGTGGCTGCCCACCGGATCGAGCTGCTTGAGCCCGCCGTAGCGGCTGCCCATGCCGGCTGCCATCACAACAAGAACCGGCTTGTGCATGGTGCATTCTTCCTTTCACGCAGGGGGCGGCGCCGCATTTTGCCGCGCGCGCCGCCCGCCTGATCAATATTTGTTTTCGGCCATAAAGAACAGGGCCATGGTGCCGGGGCCGGAATGCGCGCCGATCACGGGGCCGATCATGTTGATGTAAACCTTCGTGCCGGGGAACTTTTCGCGCACCTGGTCGGCGACATATTCCGCGTCCTCCTGGCAGTCGCCGTGGCTGATGAACACCGTCTTGGCGTTTTCCAGCTTTGCGGTGGTGCTCATGTGCTTCACGAGCGCGTCAAGCGACTGGCGGCGTCCGCGCACCTTCTCCATGGGAATGAGGTGGCCCTCGTCGTCCACGTGCAGCACCGGCTTAATGCCCAGCATGGTGCCGAAGAACGCCGCCGTGCCGCTCACGCGGCCTCCGCGCTTGAGGTGGTTGAGGTCGTCCACGGTGAACCAGTGCGCCAGGTGGTTGCGGTTGTCCTCCACCCATTTTTCGAGCTCATGGATCGAAAGGCCGGCGCGCTTCTGCTGCACGGCGTAATACACGAGCAGCCCCTCGCCCATGGAAGCGGCCAGCGTGTCCACCACCACGACTTCGCGCTCCGGGTAGCGGGCGCGCAGTTCCTGGGCGGCCATGCAGGCGCTGTTGTAGGTGCCGGAAAGGCCGGAGGAAAACGCCATGTAGAAGATGTCCTCGCCGCCCTCCAGGATGGGGGCGAACAGATCGAGGAACGTGGCCGTGTTGATCTGGTTGGTGGTGCACGTTTCGCCGGCGCGGATGCGGCGGTAAAACTCCTTGGCACTCATGTCGTGCTCGTCGGGGTAATTGTGATAAACCTTGCCGTTCATGACAAATTCCATGGGGATGATCTGCACGCCCAGCTCCTGGATCATGGCCGGGGTGAAATCACAGTTGGAATCCGAGATAATTCTGTATTCGCTCATCAAAAACACCTCTCAAACGTAAAGTTCGCGGCTGCGATACTTTTTTTATTATAGCCTTTTTTTGGGGGGCTGTCCACCGCCGGAAGGCAGAAAAAGCCCCCGCAGGGGAAAAATCTCCTGCGGGGGCGTCTGTTCTGAAAAAACCCGCCTGGCCGTATTGTGCAAGAATAACCTGCCTACGATGAGCAGGTGGGTGCCCGCCCAACGGGTTCACGCTCCCTTCCTCCGGCAAAGCCGGGAGGTCTGCAATCCACCGCCGGAGCTAAGCTCCCGAATAAAAATTGTAGGGTTATCTGTCGCACAGGTCCGCGAACCAGGCAGGCTGCGAAAGCGGGTTTATTCCTCGCTGTCTTCCCCTTCCTCGAACATCTCGTCAAAGCGGCGTTCGAACTCGGCGGAAAGACGGTTGATCAGCTCCTCGTCCTCGACTTCGGCGAGCTGCTGTTCGCCATCCTCGTCGATGGCCTCGAAAATGTAATAGCCCTCCGAGTCCAGCTCTTCCTGCGGGTCCTCGAAGGTGGGCAGCAGCGCATAGAAAACGCCTTCGTCATTTTCAATGACGTCAAGGATCTCAAACTCATGTTCCTGGCCGTCTTCATCGACTAACGTGAGCAAATCCGCGCTGAAATCTTCATTCATAAAAGATCGCCCCTTCCTGTGAACTCTTTCGTATGTATTGTACATGCGATCCGAAAGGAAGTCAACTGGAAAATCGGAGAAAGTGAGAAGAAACAAATTTTTTTCACTATTACAAAATTTTTATTGAAAAATGCTTGACAAACGAGAAATAATCCTGTATATTAGAATCACAGAAAGGGAAGAGAAAAGGAAGCAGGAGCCCACAGAAAAAAGGAAGGCTGAAAAAGCTTCACAAATGTTCTTTTCCGAAATCAGAATTTGTTCTTTCTTTTATTTGGCTTTGGGATTCTTTTCGGCAGTACCTTTCCCGAGGGGGAAAGAGGAACCAAAAGAAAAAGCAGGAAGGGAAGGGACGAAGCGAAGAAAAAGAGCCGGAAAGCTGCACAAAGGGATTTGGCAGAAAGAAAATCGGCTCAGGGAAACGCTTTTGAAGGTTCGGAAAAGGAAAGCGGGAAGAGAACGTTTGAAAGAATGGTTTTCGGAAGGCGGGAAGCTTTGAAAGAATCCTTTTCAGGTAGTGGGAAAAGGAAGATCCTGCAGCGTATCTCTCACTTTTCGAATTAACGTGTGAATGAGAAAGGGGTGCAGTCCAATGGATGGGAAACCGCAGCAGTATCTGGCAGGCGTGGCGTTGTTGGGCTGCGTCTGCTGAGATAAAATAGAATCGCATTTCCTCAAAAAAAGCGGTTGGCTTTTCGGGCATGAAAAAGGGATCACAAAGGCGTAGAGGTACGTATTGTGAAAGAACCGAATGAACATCCTGGAGAGCGAAGCCGTAAATAGAAAGTTCAGAGAAAAGGACTGAGTCCAAAGAACAGTTTGATTTGAACCGAGACTTGAACGGAAAGTTCAGAAAGGGATGGAATTTTTTCCAGTGCAGTTTCTGAAGATGGGTTCAAGAAAATATAGTTTGACAGAAACAGCGTGATCTATTTTCAAAAACCCTGTTTTTGCTTTTTTCAAAAGCATGAAGCGGATGTGCTTCATGAGACAAATGAATGAGCGGTAGATCTGGAAAATAGCTAAGCACGCAATACGTTCCTGAAAACTGTTTCTTAGGTGAAATCCCATGTACTGAATGTTAACCCTTCTTGTTACAGAAGGTCGGATATGACCCCAAGCGCTGAATAATGCATGTTCCAGCAACGTCCTTTCTGGAAAAGGAAGACTGGAAACAAAGACTCCTAAGCAGTGATAAAGTGGAAGCTCCGGAGAAGGAGTGGATTTTCTACCCCAGCATTGACGAAAAACGTTACGGCAACGATCTTTGCACAGAAGACGACCGGAAACAACTTTCTCCCATGCAGTGATGATAGAAAACGCTTCAAAGAAGAAGCGGTGTTCCCAGCAGTGATTTATAATCGTTACGGCAACGATTCCTGAGGAGGAACGACCGGAAACAAATGATTCCCATGCAGTGAACATGATAGGCTTCAAAGAAGAAGCTCCCATTTATCGCCGTATTATCAAAAATGGAGTTGTTCAGAGGTTCCCCGGAGCGGGAGTGCTGAACATCAGGTGAACTCCCATGTACAAATAAAACAGACGAGAGCCCCGGTTGGTACCGCCGGGGCTCTTTTGATCTCTTTTTTTCGCACAAAGCCGGTTCTTTTTCCCCGGCGGGCCGGCGTTCCCATCTGCCGATCGGCCTTTCTTCCGCATGTGCGGCGCGTCTGGTGGGATTCCTGACGGCCCTGCCTGTTTTATCGAATTTCTTGCTCAATGTGCCGGAACAGATCGCAGTGAAAAAAAGCTTCCAATGTGATGTTGAGGCCGTCGCAAAGCTTCTGCAGCGTGGAAACCGTGACGCTGTGATTTCGTCCGCTGATAATGTTGTTCACGGTTGACTGTGTGACCCCGCTGCGGGTGCACAGTTTGTTGAGGGACAGGTTCCTCTCCTGGCACAACTCGAAAATCCGCATCCTCACCGCCTGGCCAACGTCCATGGATTCCTTCCTCTCTATCAAGAATTAAGGAAAAGGATATCCATTTTCGCTTGAAAAAATTACCCCTTTTGAGTTAAAATTAACCCAAAAGAGGTGAAAAGAACATGCAGGAGCAGAAGTGCTTTTTGATCGGGCACAGAGAGACATCCGAACGCGTTTACCCTGTTTTGGAAAAAACGGTGCGCGCCCTGGCAGAAAAAGGGGTGAAGGAATTTTTTGTGGGACAGCATGGTTCCTTTGATGCATTGGCTGCCCATGCTGTGAAGCAGGTGAAGAAAACCCACGCAGACGCCAAATTGATTTTATTGCTTGCATACTGCCCGTTTGAAAGATCGGATCTCATTCCTGCGGGATTTGACGAGAGTATTTACCCATCTGTCCTGGAATCGGTTCCCCGCAGCGCTGCAATTGTTCGGGCCAATCAGTGGATGATGTGCCATTGCCTGTATCTTGTCTGCCATGTCGTTCATCTGAACAGCAATTCGGGGAAAATCCTGCAGGAAGCACAGCGGAGGGGAAAAGTGATTTTCAATTTGGCACAGCGGGCAGGAGACGAAGGGACTCCCCTGGCCTGACATGCCCCTCCGGCTTTCCAAAAAAATTTTCCCCGGGGTGAGAAAATCACTTTTCTCTCCCCGGGTTTTTGCTATAATAGGGAACAGAAACACCGAATCACCGGCAGAAAGGCGGAATTCACCATGGAAAATAGAGTTTGGGATGTCATCATCATCGGCGGCGGCCCCGCCGGCTACACGGCGGCGCTGTACTGCGGGCGTGCGGCGCTCTCTGTGCTGGTGTTGGAGGAGATGGCCCCCGGCGGGCAGATGGGCACGACGGATCAGATCGACAATTACCCCGGTTTCCCGGAGGGAATCAACGGGTTTGAGCTGGCCATGCAGATGCAGAAGAGCGCGGAGCGCTTCGGCGCGGTGACGAAGCTGGAGCGCGTGACGGAGCTTTCGCTGGCGGACGAAACCAAGATTGTGAAGACCTCGGCGGGCGAATACAGCGCCCGCACGGTCATCCTCGCCACGGGCGCCGCGCCGCGTGAGCTGGGCCTGCCGCGGGAACGCGAGCTGCGCGGCCGCGGCGTCTCCTACTGCGCCACCTGCGACGGCATGTTCTACCGCGGCAAGGAGGTCGCCGTGGTGGGCGGCGGCAACACGGCTGCGGCCGACGCCGTCTATCTCGCCAAGCTGTGCAGCAAAGTGACTATTGTGCACCGCCGCGATTCGCTGCGCGCGTCCAAGGCGTATCTGCAGCCGCTGCGGAGCTGTGAAAACATCTCCATCGTGTGGGACAGCGTGCCGGAGGAAATCCTGGCAGACCAGACGGTGACGGGTTTGCGCGTGCGCAATGTGAAAACGGGCGAAATGCAGGAGATCCCCTGCTCCGGCATCTTTGTGGCGATCGGCAACGAGCCGAACGTTTCCCTGTTTGAAAACAGCGTTGCGCTCGACGGCCGTTATGTGGACGCCGACGAGACGACGCGCACGAACCTGCCCGGCGTGTTCGCTGTGGGGGACGTGCGGAAAAAGCCGCTGCGCCAGGTTGTGACAGCCGTGGCGGACGGCGCCGTGGCCTCGCACTTTGTGGAGGAATACCTCTCCCAGCACGACGCGGATCGCTGACCGGCAGCGCACAACAACCGTTTTTGGCCTAATCCTTTCCTGAGCAGCAAAAATCCCTTCCGTCTCCAAATGGGAACGGAAGGGATTTTTTTCATGGCGCGGTTTGCGCAGGCTGTTTCGGGAGCCTGCAGGGGCGCGGGGAAAAAGCCCCCGCCTTTCAGATCTCAGGAATCTTGATTTCGATCTCGCGGCCGAGTTCGGCGGATTCCTGGATGCCGGAAATGATGGCCTGGTTATAGAGGATCTGGCTGGTGGGCACGGGGGCGGAACCGCCGTTCTTCACCGCGTCCAGGAAGGAGCGGATCTTCTTGTAGAACAGGCCGCCGAAGGAATCGCCCTCGGGGCAGAGCGGGATGGTCGTCTGCGTCTGCTCGCCGGCAATGTCGCGGTAGAGCGTCATGGGGCCGCCTACGGTGCCGTTCCAGCACTCCGTGGAGGGGATGCGCAGCGCGCCCTTCGTGCCCATGAGAATCGTGTCACCGGGCGTGTCCACATGCATGGCCCATGCAATGCGGAAGTCGAGGATGATGCCGCCCTCGAGGCGGATGAAGGCCGCGGCAAAGTCGTCCACGTTGAAGCGGGCGGCGTCGGCCGGGTTGTTGTAGAGCGGGTTCGTGCCGAAGAAATTCGAGGTGTAGCCTGTCACGGTGAGCGGCTTCGGATAGCCGATGGCGTTGAGCACCATGTCGAGCGAATAGCAGCCGATGTCGCCCAGGGCGCCGATGCCGGCCGTCTTCTTCTCGATGAACGTGCTGTTCGGGATGCCGCGGCGGCGGCCGCCGCCCGTCTGGATGTAATAAATCTGGCCGAGCTCGCCGGATTCGACGATCTTCTTGATCATCTTCATGTTGTCATCCATGCGGGGCTGGAAGCCGATGGAGAGGAGCTTGCCGCTCTCCTTTTCCGCCTTGCAGATGGCGACGGCCTCGTCCATGGTGACGCACATCGGCTTTTCGAGCAGCACGTTCACACCGGCGTGCAGCGCGTCGATGGTGCATTCCGCGTGCGTCGCGTTGTAGGTGCAGATGCTCACGGCGTCCAGGTTCTTCGCCTCGGCGTCGAGCATCGACTTGTGGTCCGGGTAAAGGCGCACGCCCTCCACGCCGTAGCGCTTGAAGAACTTCTCGGCCTTGCCGGGGATAAGATCGGCTGCCGCCACGATTTCGACGTCGGGCATCTGCTTGTAGCTCTCAATGTGGGACTCGGCGATCCAGCCGGTGCCGATGATGCCCACCTTCAGCTTGCGGGAGGTGTCGATAGCCTCCTCCTCGGCGGGAGGGGTGAACTGGTTCAGAACGTTGTCGGACATTTTTTTAACTCCTCTCAAAACAGCGTTTTCAGGTATTCGATGCTGATCTGCGCGCATTCCATGGGGGATTTGCCCATGCTGGGCTCGTCCTGCTCCACGATAACCCATTCGGCGCCCGCGTCCTCGGAAGCGGCGAGAATGGCGGGCATGTCCTGCATGCCCTTGCCCAGCGGGCGGAATTCAAACGTCTTCTTTTCCTCTTCCTTCTTTTCGGATTCGATGCCGATGAGCTCATACATCTGCTCCGGCTTTTCCCCGGACAGGTAGAAGTCCTTCAGATGCACGACGGGCGCGCGGCCGGCGTACTTGCGCACATAGGCGGAGGGATCCTCGCCGCCCACGTTTACCCAGCAGGTGTCGAGCTCCGTCTGCAGCAGATCGGCCGGCACGGTGTCATACAGCACGTCGAGCGCATACTTGCCGCCGATCTTCACGAACTCGAAGTCGTGGTTGTGGTAGAGCAGCGTCATGCCGAGCTTTTTGGCCGTCTCGCCCAGCAGCCGTGCGCCGTCCAGTGTTTTCTGGAAGCCGGGCGTGCCGGGGCGGTATTCCTCCGTGAGGTAGGGGATGGCCACATATTTGCAGCCGATGGCCGCGTAATCGCCCAGCACCTTCTCAGGGTCGGCCATCATGTCTACAAACGGCACGTGCGCCGAGATCGGCACGAGGCCGTTCGATGCGCACAGTTCCTTCACCTCGGCCGGGCTGCGGCCGTACAGGCCCGCGAACTCCACGCCGTCATAGCCGAGGGCCTTCACCTTTTTCAGCGTGCCCTCAAAATCCTGCTCCAGATCCCCGCGCACGGAGTAGAGCTGCAGGGCAATCGGGAATTTTTTCATCGCAAAACAACTCCTTTTCAATGGAACTGCGCCGCCGGCGGCGCGCTCAGATGTGCAGCGAAACGGACGCGCCCTTTTCGGCGGAGGCAAAGACGGCGTCAATGACGCGCATCACGCGCATCGCTTCCTCCGGTTTCACGGCCAGCGGGGCCTTGCCCTCGTCCGCGTCGCGGAAATTGCGGTAGTAATCGCGGCAGTCGCTCTCGATCTCCGGCAGCGGCAGCTCCTCCACGCTCTCCTTCGGGCGCGGGGCCATCGTGCGGGTGGGGCCTGCCACCGTGTAAACGATGCCGGGCTCCCAGCGCATCTCCTCCGTGCGGGCGCGCACAATTTTGCCCGTGCAGGAGAAATCGTCGATCTGCGCCGTGCCTGCCGTGCCGGACACATGCCACCGGGGCAGGTTGATGAAGGTGTAGGTGTCCACCTCCACGAGGGCGGAGAGGCCGTTGGCGAAGCGCAGGAGCAGCTTGAAATTGTCGTCCACGCCGGGGAATTTCACGGAGAGCAGGTGCGCGTAGACCTCGGTGACGGGGCTGTCGATGAGGTACAGGAGCTGGTCAATGAGGTGCACGCCCCAGTCGAGCAGCATGCCGCCGCCGGCTTCGCGCACGCAGCGCCAATCGCCGGGAATGCCCTTGCTGCCCTGCACGCGGGATTCAATGTAGAAGGGCTTGCCGATCGTGCCGTCCTCCAGCATCTTCTTCACCATGAGGAAATCCTTGTCCCAGCGGCGGTTCTGGTGCACGGAGAACTGGCGGCCCGTCTCCTTCGCAACGGCCAGCACCTCCTCGAGCTCCTGTGCGTTGAGCATCACGGGCTTTTCGCAGATCACGTTTTTCCCGGCGCGCATCGCCTCGATGGAGAGGGGCTTGTGGAAATTGTTCGGCACGGCGAGAATCACGGTGCGGATCTCCGGGTCCGCCAGAAGCGCGTCGAGCGAGCGGTAACCGCGGATGCCGTCGTGCTCCGCCGCGTCAATCCGCTCGGGATTGATGTCATAGATCCCGGCGAGCCGGAATTCCTCCGGCAGCGAGAGGAGCTGGCGCGTATGCCAGCCGCCCATGCCGCCGTAGCCAATCACTGCAATGGTATACATGATAATTCGTTCCCCTTCCAAATCCGTCCGGGCTCGGTTCAGGCCCAGTACATTTCGCTGTTTCGCTCTTCGAAGATGATCGTGCGCTTGAGTACCTCGATCGCCTTTTCCAGCCCTTCGCGGGTGGACATGAGGCCGTCCTCGTGCTCGATGGAGATGATCCCGTCATAGCCCACGCGGCGCAGCTCACTGAAAATGGCGCGCCACACGTCCTCGCCGTGGCCGTAGCCCACGGTGCGGAAATCCCAGGAGCGGCCGGGCGTGCCGAATTTCTTCGTGTCCAGCACACCGTTCACGGCGCAGGCATACGGATCGATCGCCGTGTCCTTCGCGTGGAAGTGATAGATGGCGCCCTTGAGCGCGCGGATCGCCGCCACCGGGTCAATGCCCTGCCAGAACAGGTGAGAGGGATCGAAGTTCGCGCCGATCACCGGGCCCACGGCCTCGCGCAGGCGCAGCAGCGTTTCGGGGTTGTAGACGCAGAAGCCGGGATGCATCTCGAAGGCGATGTGCGTCACGTGGTGCGCTTCGGCGAATTTTGCCTCCTTCTGCCAGTAGGGGATGAGCTTTTCGTTCCACTGCCATTCCTTGATCTTCTGGAAATCATCGGGCCAGGTGGCCACGACCCAGTTCGGGTACTGCGAATTGTCGCAGTCGCCCGGGCAGCCGGAGAAGCCGACGACAGTGTCCACGCCGATCTTTTCCGCAAGGCAGATGGCCGCTTCGAACTGTTCGTGGTAGGCGCGGGCGATCTCCTTGTTCGGGTGGACGGGGTTGCCGTGGCAGGACAGCGCCGCCACGCCGATGCCATATTTCGCGATTGTTTCCTGGAATTGATCGATGAGCTCCGGGTGCTCCATAAACCGCACGGCATCCGCGTGGGCGGTGCCGGGCGTGCCGCCGCAGCCGATCTCCACCTGCTGCACGCCGAGCGATTTCAGGTACTTGAGCGTGTCGTCGAGCGAAAGATTGCCCAGCAGAACGGTCATTACGCCTAATTTCATACGTCAAAGGCTCCTTCCTTTTCCTTTTTTCGCAGCCGCAGAAAACCTGCGGTTGATTTCCTTGCTACCTGCATTATAATAAAGAGGAGATCTTTTGTCGTGCCAAGGCGTTCTGTTTTTGTGACAAAAATGGCTGGCTTCCGCCGGCCCGGAGAGGGAGGGAAAACAGGGTGGAAGGCTACTATGAACACAACCGGGACACGGAGACGTTTCCCTCCTGCTGGGTGAGCGAGAACAACACCTGTCTGCCGCATTTCCACAGCAGCGTGGAGATCACTTATGTGCTCGGGGGGACGATCGATTTCATCCTCAACGGCCGCGGCGGGACGGCCTGCGCCGGTCAGGTTGTGGTGGCGCCAAGCTACACGGTGCACTGCTTCACCACGCAGGGAACCTCGCGCTCCATTGTGCTGCTCGCGCCGCTCGACTATGTGCCCTCATTCCGCCGGCACACGGCGCACCGCACCTTTGCCGGCTCCGTGTGGGACGACACGGACCCGCAGCACGAGCTGCTGCGCTGCATGCGCCGCCTCTGCACGCTCTGCTCCATGGACGGGCGCGAGCCGCCGGAGCTGCTCACGAAGGGCTGCCTCTACACGGTGCTCGGCGTCCTCGAGGAGGGCCTCGGCCTGAAGCCGGGCGAGGAAGGCGCGGACGCCTTTCTCGCCCGCGACATCCTGCAATATCTCGACCGCCACTACCGCTTTAACGTCACGCTGGAAACGCTTGCGGAACAGTTCGGCTACAGCAAGAGCCGGTTTTCCCACCTGTTTCACGACTATTTTGGCTGCGGCATCCCCGAGTACGTGAACACGCTCCGCTGCCGCCGCGCTGCGCTGCAGCTCACGCAGGAGTCCGTTTCGCTCACCACGGCGGCCATGAATGCCGGGTTCGAGAGCATGCGCACCTTTTACCGCAGCTTCAAGCGCGTGTTCGGCGTCTCCCCCAGCGAGTACCTGAAAAAGAACGGCGGCCGCCCTTCCCGCGACATGCTGCACAACCCCTTCTACCTTTCCGGCGGCACCCTGCTGCCGTGAGGCGCACGGCAGGACAAAGCCCCCGGCGGTTCCGGGCGCAAAGGCTGCGGAACCGCCGGGGGCGGAAAGAGTTAGAGGGCATCTTCATACCAATCATACCATGAGGAATGTGAGAGATCGCCGCAGTCAGGACAGCCTATCCATCCAATGTTTTCGAATGCCTGATAATTAAAAGAACAATTAGCGGGATGGTGAAAAGACTTGCCGTTCATGATACAAATGCGGCAGGCGCGACTGCAATTTTCGGAACAAATTTTGTTGCAACTGTATGTATATGTTCCATTTACCCCTTTTTTAACGGTATACTCTCTTGGCTTGAAGTCATCCTCTTTTCCTGTGCTAATATAAGGTTTGGTAATATCTCTGTATTCAATAGTTAATGATTCTTCATCTAAACTCATTAAACTGATTTCACTTGTTGGCGTTGTCCATGAAAGAAGTTTCATTCCAGTATCGCTGCTTAAATCTTCTGCTTTTCCATATTGCATGCGCAATTTTTTTGCATATTCATCAAATAGATTTAACCCCAAAAAAGAGTTGTCATACATAGAAATATAAACACTTTCTAAAGAATTGTTTTTGCCTGAAAACATAATATTCGCAGATATCTTATCGTTTCCCTCATAATTTTTAAAATAGGTAATGACTGCATCCATCTCTGATTCAGTATCAGCTTTAAAGAAAACCGTATCGTTTCCTAATTTGTTTTTTATTTCTTCTAATGACATACCCCAGTGAATGTCATTAGAATCTAAACGTTGCATATCGTTGATGATGGATACAATAATCAGAATGAAGATAAAGATAAACAAAATCAGATATTTTTTATGACTTTTCCGATTCTTGTCGGTTTCAGCGTGAGTTTCCGAATAAGTACTGGCGGACATTTGATTTTTCTCCCTTGAATTACAATTAAGATATCATGTCTTCAATATTGAATTTTAATTTTAAATCGACCTTATTTTTATCAAAATTAAACAAAACAGAAAACCCCTTGTATGAGGTTCCATTTTTCCTCTTCCTATAAGTAATCTTCATTTAATTAGTAAATAGAAAGTCCGTCAGGATCGAGAGGTTCTATCGAAATGGAGCCGGTTGGAGTGTTTCAATAAAGATATATCCAATCATTCCAATTCACCGTATTCCAATTCAGTTTATCTCAATCCGGTGAGTTACCCAAACCATTTATCTTTGACAGTGAATTTTTGGGATCTTCATATAACCAGGTCAAACCCTCCGCATGTTCCTCATATAATTCAGAAATGGAATGGGGCTGTCTTCGGAAATACTGAGTCTGCTTGTAACACTTTCCAGCGAACAATTTTTCCAAAGATGTTTAGTAGCTATTTACAGAAAAAGCTTCACACAGTCGTATTGCTGCAAACTTTACCCAGATTTTAATCAGTACCCATTATTTTTTCTAATTGTTCTTTAGAATCCTTGAATCCACCAAGTTCATCAAAAAGCACGGCAGCAGTATTTATACGTCCGCTGTCTTTCAAAAATATCGCTCGATCGTATTTATTTGACATAGAGAAGATGACAGCAGATATTCCAATGATAACCAGTGCTATAACACCTACACCACTGAGAATAAAATATTTCTTTTTCCGGTATTTTTTCTGGTCATCTGTCAAAACAATGCCATTAGATCTATCACTATGATTTTTCTTTACAATATATAAAATGATAACAATTATTATGATCATAATAATTGTTGCCATTCCCACCAAAATAGTCGGAATTAACGGACTAGTCACATGGACTTCAATTGTAGACTCATAACCATCACTAGCAATTGCAGAAATAACAGCAGAACCGGATGCGAGCGCAGTCAAAAGTCCTTTTTCATTTACAGAAACTATCTCCGAGTTACTTGAAGACCAAGTAATATCCTTATAGTAGCATTTTCTGGATAAACTGTAGCGGTCATTTGAACATTCTCTCCAACCTTAAACTGCCCTTCAAATTCAGTAGGAACAGAAAAAGAAATCCCCTGTACAGCAATCGGTTGAATATTGATGGTTACTTGGTTCTCAACGTTCTTCTGGACTGTACATATTGTTAGATTTTCCTGTGCACCGGCGGAATAGGGCGCTTTCAGCGGGGCGCCGCATTTGCAGCAGTACGCGTTCGATTCCTCGTTCCATTCTCCGCATACGGGACAGGCTTTCATTTGGAAATCTCTCCTTACTTTGATCGTTATACCCCCTATTTTAGAGTTATATACTCTAAAAGTCAAGCAACATCTTTCCTTATCAGAAAATACCAAAGAAAAACTGTTCTATTATAGCGTCTATAACTCTTAAAAGAAGGTTTTTCATCCCTTTGGGATAAAATGACGTTGAAAGGGGATGAAAAACGCATATTGAAATATCAATATTATGAGAAAATCCTGAAATCAGGGAGGACAGGGGCTATACCCAGCAGCAGATTGCCGATTATCTGAACATTGGGCAGCGCACCTATTCCGACTATGAAAGCGGGAAAACAAGGATACCTTTGGAAAGTGTCATCGCCCTGGGGCGTTTTTATAATTTGGATTTGAACTACCTGACCGGAATCAGAGAGGAAAAGCGTCCGTATCCCAAAAAATAAGTGTGTGGCCGTTTCCGGGCGTTCTTTTCCTGCCTGTGACAGCCAGGGAAGGTTCCGGGCAGTTTGGCTGGAAGAGGGGAAACGTGCAGAAAGGGGACCTGCTGCGTGTTTGGCAGCAGGTCCCCTTTATGTTTGCTAGTGTGCGGCGTTCCGGTTCGGGCATCCCTCCAAGCCTTTGGGCAGGCTTTTGGAAAAAGCCCGAGATAATCAGCCTGCCTGTTCTTCGGCGTTCAGGATCGCGTCCATGCTGAACAGCGCCTGCCCGTCGGAGACGCCGGTGGGCAGCTTGCCGTCCCACTTGT
>ERZ1643247.2297-NODE-2297-length-15429-cov-15.524002_pt1 | contig 15429 bp, 8 predicted proteins | sample MGYA00579264_ERZ1643247 | MGnify/ENA primary metagenome ERZ1643247 (study PRJEB29033, sample SAMEA4952262) | chicken gut metagenome | biome: Broiler Chicken; feature: Gastrointestinal Tract; material: Caecum | place: Ireland | collected 2018 | study: Broiler... | reverse complement strand
AGTGTACCGCACCTGCACTTCCATGTGCTGTCCGGCCGGGACATGACCTGGCCTCCCGGCTGAGCCGTTCTTTGATTTCAATGCCTTTCTGACGCAGTTCGCGTCAGAAAGGCATTTTATTTTTCCCCGGCCCGGCGCACCGAACTTTCCCTTTTGACAAACCGGGACAAAGTGTGTACAATAGAGCTCTAAATGTTAAATATATGTTAAATGCAGGAGAGAATTTATGAAGTTCAGAGCTCTTTTCACCAGGGAGCGCCTGGAGCAGGCGGCGCTGCTGCTCCTTCCGCCCCTGACAAGTTTTTATTTGATGCAGTTTATTCTGGGGGTCCTCCCCTGGGAGCTGGCCCCCGGTGTGGTGCTGGCCAACAGCCTGTGCATCGGCGCGGTCTATTTTCTGCTGTGGGCGGCCACAGGCTACCCGGCGGTGTGCTGTCTGCTTCTCCATATCCTGTGCGGGGTGTGGGGAGCGGCCAACTACTTTGTCGCCCTGTACCGGGGGACGCCGGTGCTCCCCTGGGATCTGACCGCCCTGGGGACGGCGGCGGCGGTGTCGGGGAGCTACTCCTTCTCCCCCACCGCCCCCATGCTGGCCGGGATCGCCCTGGTGGCCCTTCTGGCCTGGCTCCTGCGGCACAAATTCCGGGAGGGCCGCTTTCTCATCGACCGGCGCACCGCCCCCCTCCGCTGTCTCTCCCTGGTCCTGGGCGTTCTCTGCCTGAGCCAGGCGGTACATACCGAGTCCCTGAGCCGGTTCGGCGTGGAGACCGACGTGTGGGACCAGTTGGGAGCCTATCAGAAGAGCGGCGCGGTGGCCGCCTTTCTGCGCAACACGGAGTTCATGGAGGTGGAGGAGCCGGAGGATCTGTCCGCCCAGCGGCTGAGCTGGATCATGGATCAGGTGGAGCTTCCGGAGGAGACGGAGGTGAGCGCCGACCACCCCAATATCGTCGCCATTATGAACGAGTCCTGGGCGGACTTTGAGGAGTTCGGCACCCTCTCCCTCACGGAGAGCGTCACCGACTACATCCGCTCCCTGGACAACGCAATCTGGGGCCACGCCTACACCTCTGTCTTCGGGGCAGGCACCAGCGCCAGCGAATTTGAGTTTCTGACGGGGAACTCCATGGCCTTCCTGCCCTCGGGCAGCATCCCCTACCAGCAGTACATTCTGGACGACTCCCCCTCCCTGGCCTCCCTGCTGCGGGAGGAGGGGTACCGCACCCTGGCCTTCCACCCGGGGGAGCGCACCTCCTGGCAGCGCAACCAGGCCTACCCCCGGCTGGGCTTCGACGACTTCAAGTGCGGCGAGGACATGGACGTGGAGCAGACCCTGGAGCACGGCTATGTGAGCGACCGGTCCGACTTCGCCCAGATCATCTGGGAATTTGAGCACAAGGAGGCGGGTGAGCCCCTGTTCCTGTTCAACGTCACCATCCAGAACCACGGCAGCTACACCGTGGAGGACTACCCCGCCCAGGTCCAGCTCACCGACGAGCCGGGCAAGTACCCCATGGCGGAGCAGTACCTGACCCTGGCCAACGAGACGGACCGGGCCTTCCAGATGCTGGTGGACTACTTCTCCCAGCAGGAGGAGCCCGCCATCATCCTCATGTTTGGGGACCACCAGCCCTCGGTGGAGCAGGAGTTCCTGGACAAGGCCTACGGGGTGGCCCAGGCGGATATGACCATGGAGCAGTACATGGACAAGTACCGGACCCCCTTCGTCATCTGGGCCAACTATCCCCTGGAAGCGGAGGGCCCGCAGGAGTCCAGCCTGAACTTTTTGGGGCAGTACCTGCTCCGGTACGCCGGGATTGAGACCGACCCCTACGGCCAATTCCTGTGGAGCCTCCAGAACACCATCCCGGCCCTCACCTTTGTGGGGTACACCGACGCCCGGGGGAACGCTTACAGCCACCTGGAGGACACCGTCTATACCGGAAAGATCGAGGACTACCAGCGGCTTCAGTATGTGCGGCTGTTCGGCGGCGAGGAGCTCACCGCCTGACCCTCTCCCCATAACCGCGCGGCCGCTGAACGGGCCGGGCGTCCGCTCCGGCGGGCGTCCGGCCCTGCTCTTTCAGGATAATTTGCAAAAAGTTTAGATTTTCCCACTTCCCTATTTACAATTATCCCTTATGCTGGATGACAAATGGAGGACGGAGGGTGGAGATGAGACGGCAAATTTTCTTCTTCCACATGGCGACCCTGATTGTGGCCCTGCTGACCCTTCTCGCGGTAAGCGGCGGCGTGCTCCATCTGGTATTCCGCGCCTATCAGGACCAGGCGGTCCCGGCGGCGGACAGCCGCTCCGACCAAGTGCAGAGCACTCTGGCCAACTGGCCGGAGGAGGCCAGAGACTGGTGGGAGCTGGACCAGAGTTTGGCCAAGCTGGACTACCGCCTGGCGGTGGAAGAGAACCACCAGGTGGTCTACTCCTCTCTCAACCGGTTTCAGGAGGATCTCTACAACCACATCTTCGCCGACGCCTCCTGGCCGGAGTTGGGCACTCTGGCTCTCCAGGACCAGGGAGTCTTAATCGTGGGGCGCCGGTGCGGAAACGCGGTCCTGGTGGCCATGATGGAGCCCCAGACCCCCGAGATGTTCGGCCAGCAGCGCCCCCAGAACGAAGCGGCTCTCATCTCTTTCTCTGTCAGCGGACTGACGGCCATCGCAATCATCGGCGTCCTCAGCTTTCTGTTTACCCAGTACCAGGTCCGTCGGATTCTCAAGCCGGTGAACGCCATCATTCAGGCGGCTGGCCGGGTGGAGCGGGGAGATCTGTCCACCCCTCTGGACTGCAAGGGGCCGGACGAATTCTCCTCGGTATACGCCGCCTTTGAGCATATGCGGCGGCATCTGCTGGAGGAGCAGAAGAAAAACGCCCGCTATGAGCAGGCCCGCACCGATCTGGTGGCGGGCATCTCCCACGACCTGCGCACCCCCCTCACCTCGGTGAAGGGCTATCTGAAGGGGATGCGGGACGGGGTGGCCAACACCCCGGAGAAGCGGGAACAGTACCTGGAGGTGGCCTATCGGAAGTCCTGTGAGATGGAGCGCCTGCTTCAGCGGCTGTTCTACTTCTCCAAGCTGGAGACCGGCAACCTCCCGCTGTTTCTCAGTGACGCCGACCTGGGGGACTTTGTGGCCCAGTTTGTCCGTGAGGCCCGGCAGGAGCTGGCTCCCTCCGGAGGGCAGGTGGCGCTGCGGGGGGCCCCCGCCCCCCACCCGGTTCGGATCGACCCGGAGCAGCTGCTGCGGGTGCTCAACAATTTAAAGGACAATGCGGTGCGGTACTCCGGCGCCTCCCCCCTGGCGCTCACCCTCACCGTCTGGCGGCAGCGGGACCGGGAGTGGATCCGCTTTGCGGACAACGGCCAGGGGGTGCCGGAGGATCAGCTGCCCCACCTGTTTGAACAGTTCTGGCGGGGGGACCAGGCCCGGAGCAGCCGGGGCGGCGAGGGCAGCGGCCTGGGGCTGTATATCGTCAAGCATATTGTCGAGGCCCACGGGGGCACGATTCAGGCAAAAAACGACCACGGGCTGGTGTTTGAAATCGCCCTGCCCTGTGCGGAGGTGGAATAAATGGCCAAAATTCTGATTGTGGAGGACGACGAGGAGATCGCCATGCTGGAGCGGGACTACCTGGAGATCGAGGGCTTTCAGACCCAGGTGATCTCCGACGGCGGGGCGGCGGAGGAGGCCGCCCTCACCGGGGCCTACGATCTGATCCTGCTGGACCTGATGCTGCCGGGGCGCAGCGGCTATGAGGTGTGCCGCAGCATCCGGGACCAGGTGGACGTGCCCATTTTAATGGTCACCGCCCGCACCGAGTCGGTGGACAAGATCCGGGGGCTGGGCCTGGGGGCGGACGACTACATCGCCAAACCCTTCGACCCAGCGGAGCTGGTGGCTCGGGTCAAGTCCCACCTGAGCCGGTATCAGCGCCTCACCGGCGGCCGCGGAGAGGACGACGGCGCCATCCAGGTGGGGGACCTGCGCATCCTCCCCCAGAGCTGGAAGGTCTTTAAAGGGGACCAGGAGATCAAGATGCCCAACCGGGAGTTCGCCCTGCTGAAGTTTCTGGCGGAAAACCCCAACATCGTATTCTCCAAAGAGCGCCTGTTTGAGACCATCTGGGGCTATGACTATGTGGGGGACAGCGCCACCGTCACCGTCCATGTGGGGCGCATCCGGGACAAGATCGAGGACGACCCCGCCCACCCCAAAATCATTGAGACGGTGTGGGGGGCGGGCTACCGGCTGAACCGGTAAAACGGGCCATTCGGGCCGCTCTACGCAGCGTTTGTTGCCCTCTCCTCCCTCTGATGGTATACTGTCTGGGAGGTGATGGGGATGGACCGGCAAAAAACCGGCGCGCTGATCGCGCAGATGCGGAAGGACCGGGGACTTACCCAGCGGGAGCTGGCCGAGCAGCTGCATATCTCTGATCGGACAGTGAGCAAGTGGGAGCGTGGAGCCGGATTTCCAGATGTCAGCATGCTGGTGCCCTTGGCCGAAGCACTGGGCCTGAGCGTCCTGGAGCTCCTTCGGGGAGAACAGAGCGCTCCCTGCGATTCGGAGGGTGCCGCACGGCTCGCCCTGGATTCCATCCAGCAGGTCCAGGGCTGGAAACGTCAGGAGCGGTGGAGACAATCTGTCTGCGCCGCCCTGGGTGTGGGCGCTCTGGTTCTGTGGCTGGCCGTTTGCGGCCTGATTTCCCTTCCCGCAAACCGGACCTGTCTCGCCCGGGTCTATCAGGACGGACAGCAGCAGGAACTGACTTTGGTCCGCTGGTCTGGAACGCTTCAGTTTCGCCTGCCCTTGCGCTGGGAGTTTCGAGGACAGATCCAGACTCCTCTGGCGCAGACTACCCTGGACCCGGACCGTGAGCTGCATCTGGCTCTTCCTCTTACCTGGGATAAGGCCACCTCTTTGAGTCATCAAAGCTGGAATGGAAATATCCGTGAACGGGAGGGACCCTTTCTATCTGCTCCCTTTTATCTGGACTGGTGGGGCGGAGAATTTGCTTTTTCCTTGTCCGATGGGCGCATTGTAGCCTCCTCCCCGGACGCCTGCGCCGCATGGACCCAGGAATTTGGTGAAAAAGCATCTGCCAGTCCATAAAATTTCCATAAAATCAATTTGCTCAAATGGGCAGGGATTTTCCCTGCCCATTTTTTCAATTCCTCCAAAGAGTGGACAGGCTCCAGAAAATATTTGGCGTTTGTTTCGAAAAAGTTTCGATTTCCTCCCCTCTCTGTTGAGAAACGCTCTCTAAAATAGGCCCGTAAGCAGACCAAGAGCTCCGCGGAAAGGACGGTTGAAACAAATATGAAACTTGCCATCAAGGAACGCCTGGCCGCCTCGGGGGCGGCGTCCAAGCTGCCTGGGAGGGGAGATAAAAAGCCCGGGAAGAGGCGCCGCTGGAAGAAATTTGCCGTGGCGGGCGTGGCCCTGGTCGTGGCGGCCGGCGTGGGCTGGCAGCTGCTCAGCCCCGGCCAGAGCTCCGCGGCGGCGGCCACCTCCTATACCACGGCGGAGGTTACCCGCATGGACGTCTCCTCCTCCATCACCGGCAGCGGCACCCTGGAGGCGGCCGACTCCTACTCGGTGACCACCCTCATCGAGGGCAGCATCCTCACCGCCGACTTCGAGGAGGGGGACGAGGTGGAGGAAGGTACTATTCTCTACACCATCGACTCCTCCGACGCCTCCAACTCCTTGGAGCAGGCGGAAATCTCCCTGAACCAGGCCCAGCGCAGCTACAACAATCAGCTGGAGAGCCAGGAAGATCTGATCATTACCGCCCCAGTGTCCGGTCAGGTGTACTCCATCGATGTGGAGGTAGGGGACGATGTGGCCGCCGGGGAGACGGTGGCCACCATCCGGGATTCCCAAACCATGAGTTTGGAGGTCTCCTTCCCCGCTGACGACGCCGCCTCCTTCTACGTGGGGCAGAGCGCAACCGTCACTCTGGACTCTACCTTCGAGACCCTCACCGGCACCATCAGCGAGATCAGCGGTACAGACACGGTGCTCACCGGCAACGTGATCGTCCGGTCGGTAACCATCGACGTGTCGAATCCCGGCGGTCTGTCCACCGAACAGGCCGCCAGCGCGGCGGTGGGAACCGCCACCAGCACGGCGAGCGGCACATTCACCTATAAGGAGGAGGAAACCATCACTGCGGAAGTCTCCGGCGAGGTCTCTTCCATCCGGGTATCCGAGGGGGACCAGGTCTCCAGCGGCCAGACCCTCATCGTCCTCTCCAGCGACGACCTGGACGACTCCCTTCAGAGCGCCTCCGAGAGTTTGCGCAACGCGGAGATCTCCCTGGAAAATCAGTACGAAAATCTGGACGACTACACCATCACCTCCCCCATCAAGGGGACCATCGTGGATAAGAACTACAACGCCGGAGAGACCACCGAGGCCAACCAAGTATTGTGTACCATCTACGACCTGAGCTATCTCACCATGACCCTCTCCGTGGATGAGCTGGACATCGCCAGCATCGAGGTGGGTCAGAGCGTCTCCATCGTGGCCGACGCGGTGGAGGACACCACCTACACCGGAACCGTCACCAAGGTGAGCGTGGCCGGCACCTCCAGCGGCAGCGCCACCACCTATCCGGTGACCATCCGCATCGACGAGACCGACGGCCTGCTCCCCGGCATGAGCGTGGACGCCACCATTGAGCTGGCCAGCGCCGAGGATGTGCTGGCCATCCCCTCCGCCGCCCTGAACCGGGGAGACACCGTGCTGGTCACCGCCGACTCCCCCAGCGCCGCCAACGGAACCCTGGTGGAGTCCACCACCGAGGACGGCGAGGACTACTACTCCGTGGAGGTCACCACAGGCGTCAGCGGCGACGACTACATCGAGATCGTCTCCGGCCTGCAGGAGGGGGACACGGTGGTCTATATCCCCACCAGCTCCTCCAGCAGCGAGATGGGCATGATGATGGGCGGAATGCCCGGAGGCATGGGCGGAGGCATGCCCAGCGGAGGCGGAGGCATGCCCGGCGGAGGCGGAGGCATGGGCGGCGGCCCAGGCTTCTAAGGAGGTACACCCATGAACACACTCATTGAATTCCAGCAGGTCTGCAAATACTACTACATGGGGGACACCACCGTCACAGCGGCAAACCACATCTCCTTTCAGATCTATAAAGGGGAGTTCGTGGCCATCGTGGGCTCCTCCGGCTCAGGAAAATCCACCTGTATGAATATCATCGGCTGTCTGGACGTTCCCTCAGAGGGAACCTACCTGCTCAGCGGCCAGGACGTGGGCCAGATGAACAAAAATCAGCTGGCCGAGATCCGCAACGAGCTCTTGGGCTTCATCTTCCAGCAGTACAACCTGCTGCCCAAGCTGAACTTAGTGGAGAACGTGGAGGTCCCGCTGATGTACGCCGGCGTGCCGAAGGGGGAGCGCCGGGAGCGGGCCCTGGCCGCCCTGGAGCAGGTGGGACTGGGAAACAAGTGGCGCCACAAGCCCATGGAGCTCTCCGGCGGCCAGCAGCAGCGGGTGTCCATCGCCCGGGCTCTGGTGGGCCGTCCGTCGGTCATCCTAGCCGACGAGCCCACCGGAGCCCTGGACTCCCGCACCGGCCGTGAGGTGCTGGCCATGCTCCAGGACATCCACCGTCAGGGCAACACCGTGGTCCTCATCACCCACGACAACTCCATCGCCGTCCAGGCCCAGCGGATCATCCGCCTGGAGGACGGGAAGGTGGTCTACGACGGCCCCTCCGACGCCCCCGAGGCGGTGGTCACCCCCCGGATCGCCGGAGGGGAGGAGGGGAGGAGCGCATGAGCATTTTGGAATCCCTGGAGCTGGCCCTGAAAAACATTGTCTCCAGCAAGGTGCGCACCCTTCTGACCATGCTGGGCATCATCATCGGCGTGGCGGCGGTCATCCTCATTGTGGGCCTTGGCAACGGCCTGGAGACCTATGTTACCGAGAGCTTTTCCGACATGGGCACCAACACCCTCACCGTCACCGTCATGTCCCGGGGCTCCACCCGCTCCCTGGACGTAGAGGACATGTACGACATTGTGGAGGAGAACAGCGAGTATCTGGACCTGTGCTCTCCCACTGTGACGATGGCGGGCTATGTGAAGATCGGGTCGGAAACCGTGGATACCACCACCTCTCTAGGCGTCAGTGAAGACTATCTGGACATCGCCCGGCTGACCATTTCCCAGGGCCGGAACCTGCAGTACAGCGACATGGCAACCCGGGCCAAGGTGTGCGTCATCGGGGCCTATCTGAACCAGGCCTATTTCGGCGGAAACGCCGTGGGCCAGACCCTCCGGGTGGGGGGCCAGAGTCTGGAGATCGTGGGCGTGCTGGCCCAGCAGGACGAGGAACTGGAGGAGGGGGGCAGCGACGACTGCCTGTATCTCCCCTACACCACTGCGGAGCGCATCACCGGTGAAACCAGCACGTACACCATCACCATGAAGGACGAGAACTACATTGATGAGAGCGTGGCCGCTCTGGAAGCTTCCCTGTACGCCGTCTTTGCCAGCGACGACTACTACACCGTCACCAGCATGTCGGAGATGCTGGAGACCATGACCAGCATGATCAACCTTCTGGTGGGCGTGCTGGCGGGCATCGCCGCCATCTCCCTGGTGGTGGGCGGCATCGGCATTATGAACATCATGCTGGTGTCCGTCACCGAGCGCACCCGGGAGATCGGCATTCGGAAGTCCCTGGGGGCCAAGGAGCGGTACATCATGCAGCAGTTCGTCATCGAGGCGGCCGCCACCAGCGCCCTGGGCGGGATCATCGGCATTCTCCTGGGCGACGGCCTGTCCATCCTGGCTACCCAGGTGGTGGAGCGGCTGATGGAGGAGAGCCTCACCATCTCCCCCACTCTGGCGGCGGTGGCCCTGGCCTTCGGCATCTCGGTGGGCATCGGGATTTTCTTCGGATACCTGCCAGCCAAAAAGGCGGCGCAGCTCAACCCCATCGACGCGCTGCACTACGACTGATCCATCTGGGCCCGGCGGCGCCGGGCCCAGACATAACCACAAATAAGGAGTGTTGTATATGAAACGACCGATCACCTCCGCCCTGCTGGCGGCGGCCCTGTCTCTGTCCCTGGTGGTACCGGCGGGGGCGGTGAGCTCCTCCACAGCGGTGGAGGTCATCCAGGCCCTGGGGATCATCACCGGGGACAGCTCCGGAAATCTGAACCTCTCCTCCCCCGTGACCCGGGCGGAGTTTGTCACCATGATGACGGCGGCCTCCAGCTATAAGGACAGCATCGGGGAGGGCAGCGGCGTCTCCCTGTTCAAGGATGTGAAGAGCGACCACTGGGCCAGCGAGTACATCAGGCTGGCGGTGGAGCAGGGCTGGATGAGCGGCTATGTGGACGGCACTTTCCGGCCGGACGACCAGATCACCCTGGAGGAGGCCTGCACCGCCCTGCTGAAGATGCTGGGCTACGACTCCTCCACCCTGGCTGGCTCCTACCCCTCCGCCCAGTTGTCCAAGGCATACTCCGTGGGACTGCGTGACGACTTGGACGCGGTTCAGGGGGAGGCCCTCACCCGCCAGGACTGCGTCATGCTCTTCTATAACCTGCTGGTCAGCGACGACAGCAGCGGCACGGTATACGGCACCACCCTGGGCTATACCGTCACCAACGGCGAGGTGGACTACTCCACTCTGGTGACCGCCGACACCAAGGGCCCCTATGTAGCCAGCGCCGACAGGAGTCTCTCCCTCCCCTTCTCCTCCACGGGAGCCACCATTTACCGCAACGGCGCGCTGTCCAGCCTGTCTGCGGTTCAGGAGTACGACGTGTACTACTACAACGAAAATCTGCAAACAGTGTGGGTTTACAGCGACAAGGTCAGCGGCACCCTCACCGCTCTGTCCCCCAGTTCCGCCGCCCCCACCTCTATCACCGTGGCCGGCACGGAGTATGAGCTGGGCACCTCCACCGCCATCTACAAGTGCTCCAGCCAGGGCGAGTTCTCCACCGGCGACGTGGTCACCCTCCTGCTGGGCATGAACGGCGAGGTGGTGGACCTGCTCTCCGCCGGCAGCGCCGGCTCCAGCACGTCCAGCACGGTCTACTATGGAACGGTGATCTCCAGCCAGAAGGGGGCCTCCAGCTCCTCCACCAGCTCCTCCAGCTCCTCCTCCGTGCAGACAGAGACCCAGGTAGCCTGTTCCGACGGCACAGTGCGCACCTTCTATACCGATACCGGGACCTACTCCGTGGGCCGGCTTGTGTCGGTAACATCGGACAGCTCGGGCACCACGATCCGCTCCATGCCGTCCAAGAGCCTCTCCGGCGCAGTCAGCAGCGACGGCTCCTCCTTCGCGGGCTACGATTTCTCCTCCGATGTGGAGATCCTGGACACTGACGGGGAGGGCGGCTACGCCCGCATCTACCCCTCCCGCCTTGCGGGCGAGACGCTGGAGGTTGGCGATGTGGCCTACTACACTCTGAACAGCGCGGGGGAAATCGATCATCTGATTTTGAACAAAGCTACTGGCGATACCCTGACTTATGTGTATGTCTCCTCGGCGGAGACCAATTCCGACGGCACCAGCGTATCCGGCTCTTACGCATACTACCGGGATGGCCAGCAATACACCCTCAGCGGCAATGTGATTTATCCGGCCAGGATCGGCGGCGCGGCGCTGTTCTATCAGGACGAGGAGCTGCAATCCATACGCCAATTGAGCAGCGTAACCCTCACTCAGCTCGGAACTCTGACCGCCATGGCGGACAACCAGACCTACACCCTGTCGGAAAATGTGCAGGTCCTGCTCCGGGGAACCGGCAGTACCGGCTACTACTCCACTACCCTTTCCGAAATCAACGCCAGCGATTACACACTCACCGGCTGGTACGACGACTTCGGCTATTCCGCCGGCGGCCGCATTCGGATCATTGTAGCCGTACCCAATTCATGACGGAGGACCTCATACGCCTAATGCGCACTGCGCCGCCGGGAGGAAGTTCCTCCCGGCGGCGCAGGTTTCTCTGCTGTTCTGACACAAAAATGCCGTTACTTTCCCGCCGCTGCGCGGCGGAAAAGTCCTCGCTGCGCTCGCTGAACTCCTTGCCATGCAAGGCATTCAGGGCATTCGATCTCACTCGAGGCGGGCTGCCGCCCCCTCGAGCTCCCCCGCCAACTCTCGGGCGGATTCGTCTGAACAGAGGTTTTTCGACAAGCTGAAACGGCCCGCAGAGCACTCTGCGGGCCGTTTTTCAATGCGTATGTCGGTGGAACTTACAGGACCGGGTCCTGATGCTCCTCCTGGGGCTGGTCGCTCTCCAGGGTGATGGCCCCCTCCTCAAAGAGGGAGTCCTCGCCGTCCTCCCCCTCGTCCAGGAGCAGGTCCAGGCTCTCCTCCTCGTCCTCGGCGGGCGCCTCCAGGGCGTCGGCCACGATGGAGCCGGACTTCTTGCTGGTCAGGTTGCCCTCGTCGTCGATGGTGTCAAACTTCCGGTACTGAGCCAGGCCGGAACCGGCGGGGATCAGCTTACCGATGATGACGTTCTCCTTCAGGCCGCGCAGGTGGTCCACCTTGCCGCGGATGGCCGCCTCGGTGAGCACCTTGGTGGTCTCCTGGAAGGAGGCCGCGGACATCCAGGAGTCGGTGGCCAGAGAGGCCTTGGTGATACCCATGAGCAGGCGGGTGCAGGTGGGCTTGCGCAGCTCCTCGCCCTCGGCGTTCTTCTCGCCCGCGTCGATCCGCTTCTGGATCTCCGCCTCGGCGTCCAGGAACTCGATGAGGTCGATGGTGGAGCCGGACAGCAGCTCGGAGTCGCCGGCGTCCTCCACCCGAACCTTGCGCATCATCTGGCGGATGATGACCTCGATATGCTTGTCATTGGTGTCAACGCCCTGCTGGCGGTACACCTTCTGCACCTCGCGGATGAGGTAGTTGTGGCATTCAGACAGCCCGCGGATGCGTAAGACCTCGTGGGGGGACAGGGCGCCCTCGGTGAGCTGCTCGCCCTTGACCACCACGTCGCCCTCCTTCACCCGGATGCCGGAGGCATAGGGCAGGGCGTAGGTCACCACCTCGCCGTCGTCGGCGGTGATGGTCACGTTGCACATGACGTTGCGCTTGGTCTCCTCGATGGACACCCGGCCGCCGATCTCGGCCAGCTGGGCCATCTTCTTGGGCTTGCGGGCCTCAAACAGCTCCTCCACTCGGGGCAGACCCTGGGTGATGTCGCCGCCGGCTACGCCGCCGGTGTGGAAGGTACGCATGGTCAGCTGGGTGCCCGGCTCGCCGATGGACTGGGCGGCGATGATACCCACCGCCTCGCCGGCGCCCACGGGCTCGCCGATGGCCAGGTTGATGCCGTAGCACTTGGCGCACACTCCGCTGCGGGCCCGGCAGGTGAGCACGGAGCGGATCTTCACCGCGTGGATGCCGTGCTTCTCCAAAACCTCCGCATCGTCCTTACGGAGCATGGTATCCTTGGTGAACAGGACCTCGCCAGTCTCCGGGTCCTTGATGTCGGCGGTGGGATAGCGGCCGTGGACGCGCTCGGCGAAGGTCTCGATGACCTGGCCGTGCTCCTCGATCTCGCTGACCTCGATACCGTCGTCGGTGCCGCAGTCGTCCTCCCGGATGATGACCTCCTGGGACACGTCCACCAGACGGCGGGTCAGGTAACCCGAGTCGGCGGTACGCAGAGCGGTATCGGCCATGCCCTTCCGGGCGCCTCGGGAGGAGATGAAGTACTCCAGCACGGACAGGCCCTCACGGAAGTTGGACTTGATGGGGATCTCGATGGTGCGGCCGGAGGTGTCGGCCATCAGGCCGCGCATGCCGGCCAGCTGACGGATCTGGGCCATGGAGCCACGGGCGCCGGAGTCGGCCATCATGAAGATGGGGTTGTAGCGGTCCATGGACTCCTGCAAGGCGTTGGTCACCTTTTTGGTGGTGTCATCCCATGCCTCCACAGACAGGCGGTAGCGCTCGTCGTTGGTGATCAGACCGCGGCGGTACTGCCGGTCGATCTTGACGATCTCCTTCTCGGTCTCGCCGATGAGCTCGTACTTCTTGTGGGGCACCGTCATATCGGCGATGGCCACCGTCAGAGAGCCGATGGTGGAGTAGTGATAGCCCAGGTCCTTGATGGCGTCCAGCATGCCGGCGGACACGGTGAAGCCGTGCTTGGAGATACACCGGTCGATGATCTTGCCCAGCTGCTTCTTGCCCACCACGAAGTTGATCTCGGGCTCGAACATCTGCTCCGGGTCGGAGCGGTCCACAAAGCCCAGGTCCTGGGGGATGGCCTCGTTGTAGATGAGGCGGCCCACGGTGGTGCTCACCAGCTTGTACTTGGTGACGCCGTCCACCTCTTTGGACAGGCGGACCTTGATGGGGGAGTGCAGGGTGACCACCCCGGCGTCGTAGGCCAGCATGGCCTCGTCCCGGTCGGCAAAGCAGTGGCCGGTGCCCTCCTCCTCCCGCTCGAAGGTGAGGTAGTAGGCGCCCAGGATCATATCCTGGGTGGGGATGGTGACCGGGCCGCCGTCCTGGGGCCGCAGCAGGTTGTTGGCGGACAGCATCAGGATGCGGGCCTCGGTCTGAGCCTCGGCGGACAGGGGCACGTGGACGGCCATCTGGTCGCCGTCGAAGTCGGCGTTGAAGGCGGTACACACCAGGGGGTGGAGCTTGATGGCCCGGCCCTCCACCAGCACCGGCTCGAAGGCCTGGATACCCAGGCGGTGCAGGGTGGGGGCGCGGTTGAGCATCACGGGGTGCTCCTTGATGACGAACTCCAGGGCGTCCCACACGGCGGGCTCGCCCTTCTCCACCATCTTCTTGGCGGCCTTGATGTTGTTGGCGGAGCCGTCGTCCACCAGCTTCTTCATGACGAAGGGGCGGAACAGCTCGATGGCCATCTCCTTGGGCAGGCCGCACTGGTAGATCTTCAGCTCGGGGCCCACCACGATAACGGAACGGCCGGAGTAGTCCACGCGCTTGCCCAGCAGGTTCTGGCGGAAGCGGCCCTGCTTGCCCTTGAGCATGTCGGACAGGGATTTTAAGGCCCGGTTGTTGGCCCCGGTGACGGCGCGGCCCCGGCGGCCGTTGTCGATGAGGGCGTCCACCGCCTCCTGGAGCATCCGCTTCTCATTGCGGACGATGATGTCCGGGGCGTTGAGCTGGATCAGCCGCTTCAGGCGGTTGTTGCGGTTGATGACCCGGCGGTACAGGTCGTTCAGGTCGGAGGAGGCGTACCGGCCGCCGTCCAGGGGAACCATGGGCCGGATTTCCGGGGGAATGACGGGCAGCACGTCAATGATCATCCACTCGGGCTTGTTGCCGGAGAGGCGGAAGGCGTCCACCACCTCCAGGCGCTTGACGATGCGGGCCTTCTTCTGGCCGGAGGCGTCCTTCAGCTCGGCGCGGAGTTGGGTGGAGAGCTGCTCCAGGTCGATCTGCTGCAGCAGCTTCTTCACCGCCTCGGCGCCCATGCCGGCGTCGAAGTCGTCCTCGTACTTCTCCCGCATGTCCCGGTACTCCTTCTCGGACAGGATCTGGTTGCGGGACAGGGGGGTGTAGCCCGGATCGATGACGATATAGCTGGCGAAGTAGAGCACCTTCTCCAGAATCCGGGGGCTGATGTCCAGCAGCAGGCCCATCCGGGAGGGGATGCCCTTGAAGTACCAGATGTGGGAGACGGGGGCGGCCAGCTCGATGTGGCCCATGCGCTCCCGGCGGACCTTGGAGCGGGTGATCTCCACGCCGCAGCGGTCGCAGATCTTGCCCTTGTAGCGGATCTTCTTGTATTTGCCGCAGTTACACTCCCAGTCCTTGGTGGGGCCAAAGATCCGCTCGCAGAACAGGCCGTCCTTCTCCGGCTTCAGAGTGCGGTAGTTGATGGTCTCCGGGCGCTTTACCTCGCCGTAGGACCAGGCGCGAATCTGTTCGGGGGAGGCGATCCCGATCTGAATGGCGTCAAACTCAGCATAACTCATGTGTTGTAATCTCCTCCCGTCAATTAGTTATAGTCCTCGTCGGAGTCGAAGCGGTCCTCGTCTCCGCTCTCGTCCAGGTCCATATCCATGGCCAGGTCGTCGTCGTCGCTGTCGCCCTTGAAGGTGAAGCCGCCGGCGGAGGCCAGCTCGCTCTCCTTCTCCTCCTGGTAGGCGTAGTCGTCGTCCCGGTCATAGTAGTCGTCCCGGCTGCCGGGCTGATAGGTGTCCTCGTCCTCGTCCTTCAGCTCGATCTCGTTGCCCTCGGCGTCCAGCACCTTCATATCCAGACACAGGGACTGGAGTTCCTTGATGAGCACCTTGAAGGACTCGGGCACGCCGGGCTTGGGCACGTTGTGGCCCTTGACGATGGCCTCGTAGGTCTTCACACGGCCGGTGACGTCGTCGGACTTCACCGTCAGGATCTCCTGCAGGGTGTAGG
>ERZ1643247.2296-NODE-2296-length-15429-cov-22.677182_pt1 | contig 15429 bp, 11 predicted proteins | sample MGYA00579264_ERZ1643247 | MGnify/ENA primary metagenome ERZ1643247 (study PRJEB29033, sample SAMEA4952262) | chicken gut metagenome | biome: Broiler Chicken; feature: Gastrointestinal Tract; material: Caecum | place: Ireland | collected 2018 | study: Broiler... | reverse complement strand
GTTTTCTCCACTCGCCCGCCCATTGCTGCACAAGGTGATTGGGAACAGTCACCATCGCCTTTTTGCAAAGCCCCAACTGCCGCATTTTCATGATGGAGGCGATGACCGTGAACGTCTTGCCCGCGCCGACCACATGGTGCAAAAGCGTACTGCTATTGCTTGTGATGATGCGGTGTACCGCGTTCCTTTGGTGCGGTTTCAGCTCTATCGCAGGGTTCATTTCGGGGAATTTGAGATAACTTCCGTCATAACTCGGCAGGCGCGTTCGGTTGAACAGCCTGTTGTACGTTGCCTCCAATTCTTCCCTGCGTTCAGGGTCTTTGAAGATCCATTCCGCGAACGCTTCTTTGATCTTGTTCTGCTTCTCTCTCGCCGCGATCGTTTCCGCCTGATTGAGTACCCGCTTTTCCCTGCCGTCCTCTTCGATGGTGTCGTAGATGGTCGTGGCTTTTAAGTTCATGGCATCGATGAACAGCCTGTATGCGGGCGCGCGTTTGGTGCCGTACACCTCCGTCTGATTCATCTGCGTGGTGTAGCGCACATTCGGCGTCTGGTCTATCCGCCACGAGGAGTCGTGTGGGTTATAGAACAGCGCTACGTCGCTCTCCTGATACCAGCGTACCCCCACAAGTTCGCAGTAAAACTGTTTATAGTACGCCTTATCCACCCACGTTGCGCCAAGGCGCACGGAGATCTCGCTCGCCGAAAGCGGTTCGGGCTGCACGGCTTCCAACGCCGCCACGTTCTTTTGGTATTCGGGATGCTCCGTGGCAAGCGCCCGCGCCCGTTCAAGTTTGGTGACGACCTGACCCGAAAGGTATTCTTCTGCCGTGACAAAGCCCGAATATTTATCGTCGTTTTTCACCTGTTCGGGATCGCGGAATACCGCATTGCCAAGTTCGGAAAGGGCGGTTTCATAACTCTTTCCCGTAAGTTCCTCGATATAGGCAATATCGACTTTTCCGCGTTCGTTCTTGGAAATCTGCAACGCCTCGAACGGGTCGTCCGTAGAAGTGGGGACGACATACGGGCGAATGGTGCATATATAGAACACGTCCGCTTTTGTGACCGTCTTGGTCTGCTCGTCCACGTCCTCGCAAGCGAAAAGTAGAGCGCTGTCACCGTCGTCCTTGAAGAGCTTGCTGTTCGTCTGGCTGTTGAGATTGCCGTACCGCCGAACAAATAAGTCGTACTGCGCGTTGAGCTTTTGCTGTTCGCTTTTGAGAACCTCGTCCGAACAGCCTGCGATTTGTATATCGAGGATATGGTGCAGGCTTTCGCGGAGGGCGATCATGCCATGTATCCGCTGGTAGGCGTCCTTCGGAGTCTTCGGGATCGCCTGTTCGACCATCTCGTCGCCCACGCGCTGATACAACTTTCCCCGCTCCGCCTTATAGCAGAAGGGCTTGACGTTGTAATCGACCTCCGTTTCCCGCTCCTGTTCGGGCGGCGTTTCGGGATTGTTATAAAATCCCTGCGGCAGGTGTTGTATCGCTCTAGCAAGGGCGTCCTGTAAGTTCCTGCCGTCCGGCTTGACCGTCGTGTCGATGCCGCCGTATAATCCGTGTTCCTCTGTCAAAGAGCCGAGGATCATTTCGGGATGGGCGAGAAAGTAATTATTGATCTCGTACCCCTCTGCTGTCTTGCCCGTTCCCAGCCATTCCTCTTTGGATAGGTCATTTATCTTTTCCTCGCGCTTGCGGAAAAACAGAATGTCCGCGACAGCCTCCGTGCCTGCCGTCTGTTTGAAAGCGTTGTTCGGAAGCCTGATCGCACCCAAAAGTTCCGCACGTTCCGCAACATACTTCCTTGCAGAAGGGTTGAGCTTGTCCATCGTGCCTTTCGAGGTGATGACGGCGACAATGCCGCCTGGTCTGACTTTATCAATGGACTTTGCGAGGAAGTAATCATGCACCTTGAAGTTGTAGCGGTTATAGTCCGAATCCGCCACGCCGTATCCGCCGAACGGCACATTACCGACGACAAGATCGAACTTATCGTTGGGAAAGCTCGTATCCTCAAAGCCTTTTATCTGTACGTTCGCTTGTGGGTACAGCTTCGCAGCGATCCTGCCCGTGATGTTGTCAAGTTCCACGCCGTACAGACGGCTGCCCTCGGCGATCTCTCGCGGCATATAGCCGAAGAAATTGCCCGTACCCATTGCAGGCTCTAAAATACGGTTGTTTCCCTTGACGCCGAACCTTTGAAGCGTAGCGTAGATGCCGCCGATGACTTCTTTCGGGGTATAATAGGCGTTTAAGGTGCTTGACCGTGCCTGTTCGTAGTCCTCCGCCGAAAGCAGAATTTTGAGTTCCGCGTATTCCTTTTTCCAACTCTCGTTTTTCTCATCGAACGCCTGCGAAAGTCCGCCCCAGCCGACAAACTGCGAAAGCACTTTCTTTTCTGCGTCCGTCGCCATAGCGCCGCGCTCATTCAAAAAGTTAATGAGCCTGATCGCCGCGACATTGTTTTTGAACCGCGTCTTTGCGCCGCCGAGGTCGGTTTGATCGAGAATGGTTGCAAGGTCGGTATTTTCGCCCTGTTCGGGCTTGATACGCTCCCCGTTTTTGAGAAGCTCGTTTACGTCGATATTCTGCGTTACATTGTATCGGAGATCTCCTGCCTGATCGGTACTGACAATGACTGCCTCATCGGGATATAGCCCGTCAAAACCTTTGACCGTCCATTCGCGGTTTTGATAACGGAACCTGTCGCCGATCTTTACCTGTTCGGCTTCTGCGGCTTCAGACGGCTCACTTTCATCGGAATCTTCATACCCGTCCTCGCCCTCTTGGGGAATATAGTTCGGACAATAATCGAGATAGAAGTTCGTATCGAAGGCGTCCGGCGTAAGTTCTACATCCGATACTTCCTGATGCCGTTCCAGCTCTGCAGCGATTTCCTCCGCGTTCTCCTTTGCAAATTCTTCGTCCTCTCCGAACTCATCAAAGTAATGTACCCAGTTTCCCGCGGCCGTGTTCTCCGTGCCTTCCGCGACGATTTTGTCTGCTATTTCGCGCACGCGCCGCGTTTGCTCGACGGGCGGAAGAATCTTCCCCTCCGCAATGCCCGCGATATAGTCGGATCGAAATTCCAGCATGATCCGCTGCATGGAAAAATCTGCACGGATTACACCCTTTTTCTGTTGCAGATATTCCGTAAATTCGTCGCGGTTGTCCTTGATGAACAGATAGGTCAGTTCGCCGATAGATTCGGGCGTTATATCCAACGCAACAGTATCCCCGCCTGTTTTCGGATCGTATCTGTCAGCGCACGCTTGGATAAATCCGTCCGCAAAATCCTGTACGCGGTGTTCCCGCTTTAACCGCCGGCGCAACAATTCCTGCCGGCGCGGGCAATACTTGATGTAAAAGGATACCGAGATATTGTCGTCGAACATATCCCGCTTATCTTCCACGCTCTTCACTTCTTTGCGGGTAAGCAGTTCCCTCTTTATTTCTTCTCTGTGGTCAAAATAGAACTGTGCGTAATCCTCCAAAAAGTGCGGGTATTCCGAAAACACTTCGCTGTATGTCTTGTGCGTACCGTATTCCACGATCTGGTCGGCGATGACTTTGCAACGTTCGCCGTCCGTCTTGGCGTTCTCGCGCGCTTCCCGAAAACGCACGATGCGCGCGTATTCTTTCTTTTCGTTCGGCGTGAGGTAATCGTCGTTTTCGATGAGTTCCGCGATCCGCACCGCCACTTCGGGCCATTTTAACTGAACTGTCAGATTGTTTTCGGGGTGTTCCTTATCCCGCCATTTGATTTCTCTGCCCTTCGTCGTGTTCGTGATCCACTTTTCGCCGTCGCTATGCCCGCTGTACTCGCCGTAATGCCGCTTGAACAATTTGACAAACTCCGGTATGGGCAGGTTCTTCTGATAAGCATCATAGTAGGCAATCTTATAATCGCTATATTCATCTTTCAGACAGGCATCGACGATCTGCTCTTCACGGCTTTTTGCCTTCGGTTCGATCAGGTCAAACATGGACATCTGCGGCTTTTGTTTCCGCTTTCTGTCTTTGATCCCCTTTTCGTCCTTCTTTGACGTGGGCTTTACTGTTTTGGCATCCTCATGTTCTGGTTCAGCCTCGGAATAATCCTCATCATCGGCAAAATCTTCCTCTTCCGTTTCCTCCTCATCCGGCTGTTCGTCGTCGAACGGCGTAGGTTCGTCGTCGATTTCTGTAAGAACAGGTTTTTTCACGGACGGGACAGACTGTTCGTCATTTTCCTCTCCAAAAAGCTCGGCAAGTTCTTCCGCTTCGCTGTCGTCATGCACCGATTTTTTGCCCGCCGTTTCCCTCTGTTCGAGAACTTCTGCGTGGGATAAAACATAGATCGGTTCCTTTCCGTCCTCCGCGAGGATCACATCGTGCTTTTCAAGAATCTTTTCAATGTATGTATCCGATGCAAAGTACGGAAAACCGCACATGGCAATGCGCTCCGGCAAACCGACTTCACGGCTTGTAAGGATAAGATTGAGTTCCTCTGCAACTGTACGAGCGTTTTCGCCCATTACCTCGTAAAAATCGCCGACGCGCAAAAGCACGATTGCTTTTGCGTTAAGCTGCTGCGCTTCCAAATACCGACGGTACATCGGGCTGACTATTACGCCCTGTTCGGGCTGCTCCCGCGTTTCCGTCTGTTCGGCGGGTTCGCTTTGGACAATAGGCTCGTCCGACACCGTTTCTTCGTCAATATCGTCGATGACTTCGACTTCCGACTGCTTGCTCTGATAGGCTTCCTCGATTTCTTCCGCTAAAAGTTCCGAACGGATATACATCTCTTTGACGAACGTGGCGTTTTCCCTGTATGAGTACGGCAACCCGCGCAGATGAATGTTTTGCGTTTTCGGAAAGCCCGTCTTGCAGTACAGCGAATACGCGATCCCTTCCGCGAGCAGACGATCGTACTGTTCGTCACCCGTAAGCTCGTTCTGTTTTTCCAGATAGGTATATACGCCGTTGTGAATCTTCCGATAGTCGCTCCGCCCGTTCTCCTCATAAGCGTTCGTGCCGTTCAGTTCGTCCAACCCGATGAGAAGGTGTTTGAGCGGAAGGATGGGCCGCTGATACCGCCCGTCTCCGTAGGTATCGTTCGCGTCGAATACGAATTGCTTATATCCGTCGTGGTCGTAAAAGAAGATGCTTTTTCTGCCCTTTATGACGCGCCTGCCCATTGCGTTCCATTCTTCAAGCGTATTGCAGACGGTTGCGTCCGGTCGCTCCATAACGATCTGACAGGCGTCGTGCAGATTGATGTACTCATTCTGCGAGATAAAACGGTAGAAGTTTTTAAGCCCTTCCCCGCTTTCAAGCATTGCCGCAATCTTTGCGTTGCGTTCCAAAAGTCTGCGTTCAGCCATTGCCGCGCCTCCCGAACATTCTGCGGCTCGGGAGCTCGTCCGAATACAGCATCATGTCCTCCAACGCGCCGCTCTCTTCCCAATTGTCATAAGCGTCGCAAAACTCTTCTTCTATCTTGCGGCTTCGTCTCTCTCCTGGCAATTCCCGTCCGCACGGGATATCCGGATTGAATTTGTTGCTCATGTTTCTTCCCTCCGCTATCTCTCTTATCCGTCGTTTTTCTTCTATCGTCGGAAACCACAACACTCGGATCGCCTGCCGCGCGCCCATAAAGTAGATGAGTATCGTGATCTCCTTTTTGCCGAATGTTTTGTGCTTGTATAATTTCCATCGGAGCTTACGGGAAGGAATTTTCAGCAGCTTTGCCAGCCTCCCCATAGGCATATTCTTTTGTTTCAGCCAACCTTGCAGGGCACGGCGGTTGAGCGAAAGCCCGGCGGAATAATCAATACAAGGCATCACCGACTTGGATATACTTGCTTTTGAAACCATCCAATGTTTCCTCCTCGAAATCAATGATCTCCGCAACGGTCTGCTCCCCGAGATTGTTGTATATCTCCCGCACGGCATCGTATCCGATCCTGCCGCCCTGTTCGAGCAGCTTCAAAACGGATACGCTGACGCCCAATACAGACGAAAGCGCCTGATAGTCCTCAATGCCGTTTCGCTCGATAAATGCCCTGCACCCTGCAATGTTCAGCTTCATGTTTCTTGCTCCTTTGAAGAGAAACGTTCATCCCCCCTCAATAGGTAGCCAAGTGAGAGGGCGATTTTACAACCATTTTCGGAAAAATCTTTGAACTTTTTTTATTCTCTTCGATACCGACTGCTGACTTACACCCATTTCAGCCCCTATTTCGCTTTGCGTAAATCCGTTTATCAGCATCGTCAAAAGCTCCTTGTCGGCATCGGACAAAGCATTTACCGCCTTTGCCAATTCTTCATTCTCAAGCTCATCGATCCAGCCGTATCTTGAATAGTCTGCATGGTTGTCCTCTACCGCCAGCTTTTCAAAAAACTTCTTGTAGAGAGGATTGTCCTTATTGATGTCCTCATCTTCGCTCGTCTGAATATCCAGCCGCTGCGTATGTACCGCTTCCCTGCGACGGCTTTTATACCATTCGCGGTCAAACGCATGAAGCGCTTGTATCTGCTCTTCCGTCATACCTGCCGCAAGATACTGCTTGCGAAGTTCTGCTTGCTCCTTCTGAAAGAGCGCACGTTCTTTGCCGTTGTTCCATTCCATGTTTGGATCCTCTGATTTGATTTTTCTTTGAAAAACGCAATCGGACGGATCCGCCCCGTAAACATGAAAAACGCCCGACTGCGGTCGGATCAAACCGCGATCGGGCGCAAAAAGGCGCAAAAAATACGCCCCACAAGAATTAAGCCCTATATGGGTTCGATCCTTGTGAGGCGTGGATAACTTCTTTTTACAGATAGCTTCTGTTTCTGCACAACTTATATCACGCCGCGCAGTTCGGTCTTATGGTTCTATACTGCCTCTGTCCACGAACGTGATACGTTTTGTCTATTCAGTTGTATTTGTCCGCCGCTATTGGGCAAACGGATTCTTGCCGATACTTTTTAACTGCTCTACTGCCCCGACGCTACTTTCGGCGGCTCGTAATCCCGCGGACGCGCGCTGATATACAACGCGCCGCTCTCGTCTTTCGTTACAAGCAATGAAGCTCCGCAGTTATGGCAGAGCAGCTCCGCCTCTTTGCAGTTCTTCACCCGCATCTGCACCGTATCGCAATACGGGCATTTCAATTCCGTTCTCTTCGCCATCTTTATCCTCCTTTTCCCGTTGCCTGCATAGGTTTGTTTTTAAGCACTTTTATTTGCGCGGTCGGGAACTCCGCACAATAAGGAACTTATCTTTTGCAGCTCTGATATAAATCACGGACCGGGGCTTCCCGTGCATTTACCTGTATTTTTTCATGCAGCCGACGACGATACCCTGTATCATACAGTCGTCCACGACAATATCATCGTACTGTTCGTTTTCGGGATGAAGAATGATTTTCCCGTTCTTCTGCGGATAGAAAGTTTTTACCGTACCGCCCGTGCCGATGATGGCAAGCACCATATCGCCGTATTCCGCGGTATCCTGCTTGCGAATGACGATATAATCTCCGTCGTCGATGCCGACGCCCTTCATGCTCTCACCTTCCGCTCGCAGGAGCATTAACTCTCCCCTTCCGTATAATTCCGCCGGAAGAACGTAACTGCCTTCAATGTTCTCTATCGCCTCGATCGGCTCGCCGCAGGCGACCTGACCCACCAACTGAGCATTGACGCCGCTCGCCTGAAAACGTTTATCGACTTTGATGCCGCCCTTCCCTTCACGTTCTATCAAGCCGCGATCCGACAATACCGTAAGATAGTTCTTCACTTTTGCCGTAGATGAAAACCCTTGCGGAAACTGCTGCACGATCTTGCGGTATGTCGGCGAACAGCCGTGCACTTTTTGATAATCGATGATATACTCCCGCAGGCTCAAAAGCAGCCCTTCGTCAAACCTTCTCATGAATGCTCCTCTTTTTTAGAAGAACATGCTGTTCATCTAAATGGCAAATTTATTATAGCATTAAATTTGACACTTAGCAAGCATTTGTCGAAAAAATTACAAAAATTTTTAAAAAAGAATAAATATCCACCGGCATAGCCAGTGGTTTTTCAGTTTCGGGCTATTAGCCCTCATATAACCGGCAGTGCGCAAGCCGCGCTTGTGACGACCTTACAGTCATGCAATCGCTACTTGCTACCCGTAAGCGGGTATTTCCTGCGCTTCATTTCCTTCATCTATTTCTTTGCTTTACTTTCATTATTGGTCTTTTTATTCCATTCTTTACTTTTCTATCCTCGTTTTTCCTTCACTTTTTTACCTTACTATTTTATTCTTTTCCCCCTGCTCTTTTTTGTGCATCGGCAGAGCCTCTCTTGAACCCGCGGACGATCCGCGGGTTTTCTTATGCAACAAAAAGGAATAAGTCTGGTACAATACCGAATCCATTACCAAAACATCTTGTTAAATATTTAATCCTATGGAACTATATTGATAACAATTTAATATTTTTCGTTTTTACATCATAGGATTAACCCATCATAGCGTAGGCTACTAAATGCGCCAAACCCGTCGACATCCTGTCTATGTCGTTACCTTTTGCATAATCTTCTTCAATTATAGTATAGAATTCTTTGCTTGACTAAGGACAAAAAGAAATTAGCACTCATACTCTATGCTAACTATAAATTTATATAGTTTAATTTCAACTCCGCAAACACCATTTATCAACATCTTCTTTCAATACTATTGTTAGTCTGCTACATTTCTATATACGACTTTAAGAATGATAAGGCAAGAAGCAAAATCTAGCCTCTTGCCTTATATATTATTATTCTATTTTGCTTCACCAAGTTGATTTACTTAGATATCATAAGCCTTATTCAAAGAAATAAGTTCACCTTTTAACAAGCTTGCCTACTTTATTTGTTCAATCAGGCTTTCAACTTTGTCCTATTTATTAAGACTTAGTCTAATAAAAGCCAACCGTTCTTTATGTAATTTTACTAATATAACTTATCCATCAATCGAAACATAGCTTCCATCACGATACACAACTGTAACATATTGATTGGCAACAAGATATCCGATACATTTTTTTCTACTGCCTTCAACCTCAAAATCACCCCACCACCAATCATCCCATTGCCATGTTTGCCATTCAATTTTATAAATATCTCCGACAATACCTATTGCATATTCTTTGTTATCAATATACTCTGCCGGAATATCATACTCTAATGTATATGAGACCCTTTCCGCTACTGTGTATGTAGAAGTCGAATTGATAACATATCCAGCAGTTACTGAAGTCCCTACTTCCGCAGAAACGCCAACCCCCAATTGCATAGATAACGATAGTGTAACATCGAAGCTAAACTCTTCAGTTGTCGAAAATACCGCAGAATTATAAGTTTCTACTGTTTCTTCAAAATGAACATTTTCTGTTACCGATCCATTATGGAATTCCGTTAAAGCTTCAACACTATCTTCTCCCAAAAATTCATAATCAAGAATCTGTACCATAGTATGCCGCCCTATACCAAGTCCAACATGCCCTGACTCAGCCAATACTGCATCATAGCTAATAGCTGATGGATCAAATTCAAAACTAGCTCTTACCGATTGTGTTTCAATCCCTGTACCCCCACTCATCAAGCATACAAAAGCTAATAAGCAAGCTGCCGCCTTTAACATTTCATTTCCTCCTTGATAATTTAAATTGTTCTAATAGTTCTGCCTACAAAATTTACGTGCTTATCACCTCCATACAATATTAAATTTACAAGTATAAGTATCCATACAATAAAATGTCGAAAATTGCCCACCTCTTTATGTCAATTCGTAATATATTCCTTCTCGCAAACATTTAATACCATATTTTTATAAACATAATTGCTCTTGTTACATTCATACTTTACCATATTATATCGCAACTTTCTACCAAGTTACAGTATGCAATCTGTCAAATTGAATAGGTAAATTATAACTATTAAGTTCAACCATTGAGCAAAATAACTTCATAAAAATCTATTATAAAATAGAGTTACAAAGAATATTGCCAGAGTAGATCTATATGAACTATCACTCTTTTATTATAGAAAAGCAGTATTTCTTACAAGAATACTATAAAGGCAAAAGTTTTCATGAAATCACTAGATTGGATGGGCAAAATGTCAGCAATATTTCCTGTACCATCCCTCCCCGTAAAAGGTACAATGAAGTAGATCACCTGGTGACCTCGGCAACAGTTTTGCATGTTAGAACGAAATTGAAAAAGCGTTAAGTGCGGACGAGTAAGAACCGACTGCTCCATGAATTTATCGAAAGTAAATCCCTCATACTAAAAAAGCCCGGCGTTAATCTACGCCAGGCCCTAAAAATTCTGCATTATAAAACATCACTATATTCATTTTAAATATACATAATGTATTACGCATAATTTGACTAATTCCCTGAATAATAAATTATCAACTCAGACAAACGCCGTCTGCACTGTACAGCAACGCGTCCGTCATTTTTTCCTCCCAATCGCGATCATCAAACTTATAGCGCATCCGCGCCATCCAATACTTTTGCTCACCGCCCGTCGAAGCGGAAACGCGAATCGTTTCACCCATATTTAAATCCGCAATATAGCCTCTCTCTTCCAATATCATCTCCGTATACGACTCTCGATAAACTTCCGAAGAATACAGCTCAACGTAAACAGCAATCTCAGATGGAAATAGTGTAAACTGATTTTCAACCTCTGCCCATATTTGACCATTTTCTCCCCATATAAACAACTTTAAATTCGTAATCCAGCCACGGGGCTCCGCCTGCACCATGGGCGGGACTGTTTCAGCATCCGTAGACATAGCTGAAGCGACGGCACAAACAGAACTCACTTCTACAATACAGCATACGAAACAAACCAGTGCGAGCAATAAACTCCAGCACTTCTTTTTTATAGAACCCATTTTTCAAACCTCCCTACTAAATCAATGATGCTGTGACTGTGTCATAAATGCAACGTACGATTAACCATCACACACAAAAAATCATTCAACGAATACTTAAAACTTGTCAGCTTTTAACTGTTTACCGCGGCCTTTCTTCCTTTTTAAGATGTATATGAAAGCGATGATACAGCTCACCAATAAAAGGCCCCCTATAGCAATGGTAATGACTACCAGATCCAAAGTCGGGAACCCAATGATAACCACTTGGACCTCCTGATCACCTTTTTGTGCCCCAGCAAGCATCCCGCTCAACAACATAATCGCCACAACGAGCACAAAAACGAGCATCGCCATAGCAACAGACAGCGCCGCGACAGCGATCCAAAAATGCAGTGGCTTCTTTCGCTTTGTTTCAACCTCTTTCTCCGCCAGCCGCCACTCTGGCAAACGATCTTCTGCACACGCAGCTTCTTCCGTACGATCCTCAACCAGTATTACAGTCTGCGGCACAAAACAAGGAACTTCTCCCTCCGCTTTCGCCTCCGCAGGCACATCCGCCGATAAAAGCTCGCTTGGATCGACCTGAAAATAAGTACAAATCGTTTGCAATGTTGTACTTTTTGGCCTTAATACATTGGTCTCCCACAAGGAAACGGTTTGCCTGCTGACATCCAATTTTTCAGCCAATTTTTCTTGCGATAATCCCGCCTTCTTTCGCAACGCGCATATTTGATCTCCGAATGTCTGCACCGACTGCTTCACAAATCCGATATCGCCTTCCTCTCCTAAAAAATAGGTGCTGTCGACATGGAAATAGCAACACAACCTTTGCAAAGCCTTTGCTTTCGGCCGCAGTGCATCCAATTCCCACTTTGAAACAGCTTGTCTGCTAACTCCAACAATATTTCCCAATTCTTCTTGTGAAAGTCCACTTTGCTTGCGGAGATGATAAATTTTTTGACCCAGTGTTTGCATGATCCTTCCCCCCCAACAAAAAAATTTTGGTAGGCTTATTATATCATACTTATACCGTTATTGCAAGAATTACTATAAAATTGTGCCTCAACAATCACGCATCACTACGCGCGGATACCCTGAGCCGGCGGACGTCGGGCATAGACGGCAACGGGGATAATAGTGGATGCGATTGCCGCGAACAATGCACAGAGCAACACAAGAGCCGCCGAAAGTGGAGCGAAGGTAAACAGCTGTACCTGCGTCATGGCAATCTGCTCGATGAGAAAGATGTTCAACGCATCGCATAAAAGCGGCGCCGCGATGCAACACAAAAGCACACAAATGAGAGCAACAGAGAGCCCTTCCACTAAAAAGATTCTGTATAGGTCTGCCGTGCGGACACCCAACGCACGCAGGATACCAATCTCATGCTTTTGGGCAGAGATGGATGCGGCGATAAAGTTAAACAACAACAGAACGGCAAAGCCACCAAATATGCTCCCTCCGATGAGAAAGAGCTGCGAAAACGCCTGCAATGTATCGGAAGCCGTGAGCACAGCGTCGTAAAGCGGATCGAAGAGCAGAGCCGTACTGTCGTCCTCTGCGGTTGTATACACGGCCGCGACCACATCTTCCACTGCAGCGATCGGGATATACACAGCCGTGTACGGCGCGTCCTGCGGCGGAACGTAGCGCGTCTCGTACACATAGCGGACATCGCCACCCTTCCCTTTATACAAGGTCTCGAACAGCCCGTCCGACACATACAACCCGCCGATAGTCTTGGGGGTATAGAAGACACCGCCGACACGTGCAAGTTCGCTCACCCCATTTATTCCCTTCAACCGCACTGTAGGCTGTGCGATGGCACAACGCTCCATCATCTCCTGCAAAGTGGCGAAATCGGCCAGCATCTGCTTCGCGCTGCCCGCTCCATTAAAAAGAGCGAGGTTCGCATCGATATATGTATTCTCATCGATGGCGGCGTTCTCTCCTGCTGCCACGAAATAAGCGCGAAAGAGTGGATCGATCAGATCCGCATACAGCTGCGGACTGACGGCGACCGTATCATCCTGTAATGCGAACAACCGCTCGCCTTCCAAAGAAAACAAGTCACAAAGTCCGTTACCCGTGCAATCGGCATAGGGCGAGAGCAAATGATAGCCGTCTGCACCTACGGAGACATCCTGCTCATTCTGTTCCAAAAAGACTGAGAGCACGTTCGAATTTAGCAAAAAGCGATCGGCAAAATTGGTCTCCCGCAGCGCGCATTGCTTGAGCAGCGGCTCGCATAGTGCCAGTCCTTCCTCATTCAAAGCCGCCACAGCGTAGAATCCAATCGCACACTGTTCACGCCATTTGTAAAAAGTCTCCGGTGTCTCCCACACATCGCCGTTGCGAACATCCTCGCGCAGCTGCACAAAATCGGAAGGTACCCTTTCCCCTTGAAAAATGCCGCTGACCGTAAAACGGACGGCAATGTCCCCTGTGCTTAGCGTCAGCGGGCGGCCGATAAGATCGGCATAGCTCCCGATCTCGACTTCTTCCCCGTCTATCTCCAGTGTGCCCTGTTCCAGCGTTTCAAAAACAAAGTCGCTCACAGCAATCTCGCCAGCGCCGACGGGCGCAGCGCCCGCCAGCCATTCCATGGACGCGCTGGACAACGCCAACCCGTTTAGCTTTGTCTGATAAAAATATTCTTTTTGTGACGATAGCCGCAGGCCGCTCCAATGCAGACCGCCCGGTGCCTCGACGAAGGCGACCGCCCCAGGATAACGACGCACGAGCTCCTGCACTTCGGCAGCAGTGTAACCCGTCGCCGTCGTCTGTTCCGTGACCGCGACGATTTCTCCTGCTTGATACCGTATTTGCTCACGCCGATACCCCTTCGACATGTGCAGATAGGCGCGTCCTTCGGCTGCGAGCGTCTCAACAAGCGTGCGCGACTGGTCGTAAAAAATCGTTGTAGAGAACATTGCAAAACACAAAAAAGCAATAAAAGAGAGCAACACGGTAAAAGCGAGTCGCAGCGGCTTCACCTTCAAACTAAAGGCACCCAATTTGCAAACATAACGTATGGGTAGGCGAGCGGACGAGTACCGCCACCGTTGTCCCCCTCCCTGTTCGACTGTATGTTTGATGAGTTGCCCACCAACATCTGCAGAAAAAACACGGTCTGAGACGATTGTACCGTCCCTCATTTCAATGATGCGATCGGCATATCGTTCGGCGCGCTCTTCATCGTGCGAAACGACGACCACCAGCCGGTCATACGACAGCTTTTTCAACAGCGCCATGACCTGTTCGCCACTCTCGGCGTCCAGCGCGCCTGTCGGCTCGTCGGCGAGGACAACCTGTGGTTCCTTGACCAGCGCCCGTGCAATGGCAACTCGCTGCTTCTCCCCACCTGACAGCGTATTGCCTTTTTGGTTTTCTTTCTTCTCCAACCCAACTTTCGTAAGAATACGAACGATTTGACCATCGTCCACGCATTTGCTTTGTAACTCAAGCGCAAGTTTCACATTGTCGCGTACGGAAAAATGGTCCAACAAATTATATTCCTGAAAAATAAACCCTACATAACGGTTGCGATAGTAATCGTAGTCGACAGGACGGAAATTCCGGCTGCTCACCCCATCCACAATCAATTCACCTTCATCCGCGCGATCTAATCCTCCCAAAATGTGGAGCAATGTCGACTTGCCGCACCCGCTCTTGCCGATGATAAACACCATCCCCCGCGCGGGGAAGCGGATGCTAATCCCGCGCAACGCATGTGTTTGTACACCTCTAGATACAGTATATATCTTGGTCACATTCCTTAATTCGAACATCCATGATCCTCTCAATTATTCTGATCTATGCAATTTATTAACCCCAAGTTAGCCCATATTATATCATTTTTAAATGCCCCATTCAATCAACTTTAGCTTGCAATTTGTCAACAGATGTTGCAATTTATTATCTCTTTGTTATATTTTCAAAACTTTCTCTTTATATGCTTTATCTATGTCTATAATAACATTGAAAAATATAGCGCGATTAATCCAATCTGCGTCCTCTTTGCATTCCCCCAAAGGCACATCCTCGAAGATATTGTCAAGATAAAAAATTATAACCAAGCTGCGAAAAGACTCGCACATCGAAAGCCATATCTTTCCCCGTGCATCCTCAATCAATACCTAAAACTGCTTCTTTTTCTTATGTACCACTCATAACTTACTCTTTACTAACCTTTGCATCAAATTCTCGCAAAAGTCTCTTATAATTGAATACCTGCAACTTCAACTGATCATTGTTGGGGCACACAGCAAAATAGTTCAGCAATTTTATCCCTATAAAATTAATCCTACACAGCGGCTTCACTAGCGCTTGTAATAACGGGACGATAATCCCCCCCCCTCGTCCACTTTAATCCACTCGATATAATTCTCCCAAAATGTGGAACAATATAGATTTACCGCACTCACTCTTGCCCTGCCAAACAAGAATCTAACATTCATATCAAGGGGATGCCAAAAAGAGGAACCACAAAGCGCAATTCCCATAGGGAATAAAATCAAAATAAAATTCATAAAGGAATTGC
>ERZ1643247.2295-NODE-2295-length-15439-cov-5.373245_pt1 | contig 15439 bp, 12 predicted proteins | sample MGYA00579264_ERZ1643247 | MGnify/ENA primary metagenome ERZ1643247 (study PRJEB29033, sample SAMEA4952262) | chicken gut metagenome | biome: Broiler Chicken; feature: Gastrointestinal Tract; material: Caecum | place: Ireland | collected 2018 | study: Broiler... | reverse complement strand
TGTGCTTGTCCGGCGGAGCGAAGCGACGCCGCTTGTATCAAGACAAGCACACGCCACGGTTGCAATTTACTTCTTAGTATACGCTACATAGTTATTAGCTGGTTAGAGAAAGGTGGGTTTATAGAGCAAAAATATAGAAATTTTATTTATGGCAGCATATGGCATAATATAAGTACTATGCAACTTATTATAAACGACTTATTTGGGGAATATGTTGTCATAAAACAAGTAAACGAATTTTGATTTTTATACTCGGTTTAGATGTAAATTGCTATCATTAGTCTTGACTTCTGTGTTAAATTTTGTTAAAATAAGTTAAATGAATTTAATTGAGGTGTATCAATGACATTCGCCGAGAAAGTAAAATACGTTAGAGGGGTTTTACTCATTAGTCAAAAAGAACTTGCTAAAGAATTGGGGGTCTCTAACGTAACGATAAACAGGTGGGAAAACGGTGTTATAAATCCTTCATTTTTAACCGAGAAAAAATTTGAAGCATTTTGCAATACTCACGGAATTGAAATTAAGGGATAATATATGTGGTGTGCAAATTGTAACAAAACTTCATATTCCGATGTCTGTGAAGTCTGCGGAGGAAAAACACAGCAAGATACACCAATAGAGTTGTATTGGTGTGATTCTTGTCGTGTGCCTATAATACGCGAGTTATCTGACACTTCTCCGATGATTTGTCCGTCTTGTGGAAATCCTATTCGTTATGTTGCAAAAGATTTAAGACCGGTTTTCCCAGAAGAGCGTTTGTTACTTGAAGTGATTAAAGGCAAGCCGCTTGCTTATTTGCAGTCCTCTGTTTGGGCATCGGGTAGTCGTTATTACATAGATGGGAAAACGGCAAATCTTTCAATAGAAACTCTTAAAAAAATAAGTGTTGAAGAAGTTGTAGAAACTCTATCCCTGTATAAAGATAAAAATGATTATTCATTTTTTAATGAAAACATTAAAAATTTCATTGATTGCAATAGAGAAAGATTGGATTATATAAAAAATGAAGCGACTTCGTTTGTAGTTGAACAAAAGAAACGGTTTCATAATCATAAATTGGTGATTTCTTTTTCTGGAGGGAAAGACTCATCGGTTGTAGCGGATATTGTAACAAGGGCTTTGAGTGATCCAAGTATTGTTCATATATTTGGGGATACGACACTAGAATTCCCGACTACGTATGAATATGTAAGTAGATTCCGCAAAAGTAATCCGATGGCAATCGTAAAAACGGCAAAAAATAAAGAACAAGATTTTTATTCTGTATGTGATGAAATTGGTCCTCCGGCAAGAATGATGCGCTGGTGTTGCACCATGTTCAAAACAGGACCGATTACTAAAGTTTTTAATTCTATGTTTAAGGATTCGAAAATATTAACATTTTACGGCATTCGTAAACATGAGTCTGCAAGCCGTAGCAAATATGACAGAGTAGCAAACGGGGCAAATGTTAAAATACAAAAGCAAACGGTTGCAGCTCCTATATTTTATTGGACGGATATTGAAGTGTGGCTTTATCTGCTTGCCGAAGATGTTGATTTTAATGACGCCTATCGTTTGGGTTATGACCGGGTTGGTTGCTGGTGTTGCCCAAATAATACGATGCGTTCTCAATTATTGGCAAAAGTATATATGCCCGATAGAGCAAAAAAGTGGCGTGATTATTTAATTGATTTCGCAAAGCGTCTTGGCAAACCTGATCCAGAAGTATACGTGGATGACGGCTTTTGGAAAGCAAGACAAGGCGGAAACGGATTGGCTGCTGCTGAAGATGTAAAAATCAGATATGCCAACTGTACCGCAGAAGATCATGCAAAAATTTATAAACTAAACAAACCCATAACAGATGAGTTTTATTATCTTTTTGTTCCTTTTGGCAAAGTAAGCAAAGAGTTAGGACGAAAACTCTTACACGAAGTTATGGTGTTGGATATCCGCACCAATGTGCCCATCATGTCCATTCAACCGTTTAGCCAGAATGAATATGACTACGCTGTAAAAATTCGCACTATGAATGTCGCAAATCATGATGCATTACAACGTATGGCATCGTATCAAATACGAAAATACAACGCTTGTAGACAGTGTTTGAAATGCGAATCTGTATGTCCTTATGGTGCAATTTCTATTTCGTTAGGGACTTACAAAATTGATGAAAACATATGTAAACATTGCAAAAATTGCGTTACGCCAAAATATCTTGATGGCGGCTGCTTGATGGATAGATTCTTAAAATCGAAAGAGGATTAATATGAAGATAAGAGCTCATGAAACTTTTAGTATAAGAAAAGGTTGGATTCATAAGGGTGTTAAAAACATTCTTTTGTATCCACGTTTATTTACTGATAAAAACATAAATCCGTGTGACGTTCTTGGTATAGGAACAAATATGGTAAAATCCCTTAGATATTGGATGGCTGCCGTTGGAATTATGGAAGAAGTATCCGAAGGTAACCAAAAAGTACAAACACTAACACGTTTTGGCAAAATCATCGATAAGTATGATAGATACTACGAAGAAGACGGTACGAACTGGCTTATTCACTATATGCTCGCAAAAAATGAAGAATTAGCTACAGCGTGGTATTGGTTTTTCAATATATTTAAAATCAATTCTTTTGATAAACAGTTGTTTGTTAGAGAATTATCTGAGTTCTTGCATACGGAATATGGTTATGATGGTTCAGAAAAAATGCTTGGCGATGAATTTGACTGCATAATCAAAACTTACTGTTCGAAAGGAAAAGATGTGTCTCCAGAAGATATAAATGAATGTCCTTTGACGGACTTGCATCTAATAGAAATGTCTGATAATAAAGACTACAAAAAGCATACGCCCGATAGGGATGCAATCCATCCATTTATAATTCTTGCCGTTATTAGCGAACAAGCCTATATTTCTGCATCAAGAGAAGTTTTGATAACTGATTTGCTAAATAAAGAATGCAATGTAGGTAAAATTTTCAATCTTGATAGAGCGACTTGTTTCTATTATCTTGAGCAACTACAAAAAAGCGGCTATCTCGAAATTGTAAGAACTGCGGGACTTGATGTTATTCAACTGAAACAACAATATGATTTTTACGATATTGTTGAATCTTATTATCAAGCGATAAATGGGGTAAATGTAAATGAGTAATTTAAATAAAATCATAACCCCGATAGAGGGCTTTCAATACTCGGTAAATATCGCCTACGATATTTACGATGATAAGAAGATTAGGAGTTATATTCCTTCTAATAGTTCATTGCAAATTATCGAAGATATTCTTACGAGTACGGATAATAAATCTACCGATCGCGCACGAATTCTTACCGGTTCCTATGGAAAAGGTAAATCTCACTTAATTCTCTATATACTTTCCCTTTTAGCGGGCCGCGATAAATCTTTGTTTTCTACTGCTATCGAAAAAGCAAGGGCAGGGAACCCTGATTTGGCTAAAAATATTTGCGATTATTTAGATTCAGGGAAAAAACTTCTCCCTGTAATCGTTAATGCAAATAGTTTAGATATTAAGTCTACCTTGTTGCAAAGCCTTAGCTCGGCATTGCAACAAGCAAATCTTGCTGGTATAATGCCGTCAACGTTCTTTGATGCGGCAATATCTAAGATATTGACGTGGAAAAATGACTTTCCGGAAACATATAAAGTATTTGAGAAAAAAATCGGACAAAGTGGTGAATCTTTTGTCTTTGCACTTAAGAATTATGACCAAAGTCGCTATGATTTATTTGTTAAGATATATCCATCACTAACCTCTGGTAGTGAATTTAATCCTCTTGCGGGGTCAGATGTAATTAGCGTTTATGAGAGCGTAATAGACGAGCTGAAAAAGCTTGGCTATAATGGTATTTTTGTTGTCTACGATGAATTCGGTAAATTCCTTGAAGGAAGTGTGGATAAATCTTCTGCAATGGATATAAAACTGATTCAAGACTTTGCCGAAAAATGTAATCGTAGCGGATTAAAACAGCTACATATAATGCTTATTTCGCATAAAAGCATAGAGAACTACATTGGTAAACTGTCTAAAAATAAAGTTGATGCTTGGAAAGCCGTATCAAACAGATTTAAGTCAATTTCAATTAACAACGACGAATCTGAAATTTATGATATGGTTGCAACGGTTCTTAATAGAGATAAAATGCTTTTTGCGGAATATACGGAACAACATTCTGATCAATTTAATGTTCTAAAAAAAGTAATAGAAAGGGATCACTCTTTCACCGCATTGAATGATGAAAAGGTAGAAGATTTCGCCCTCAGATGTTATCCTTTGCATCCATATACGCTTTTGTTGCTACCGAAAATCTCCGAACTTGTAGCACAAAACGAAAGAACAATTTTTACCTTCCTTTCTTCTACGGAACGATATTCTGTACCGTATTTTTTGCGTACAGATAATTCGAGTTTTCCGATAATTGAACCGGATTATATTTACGACTACTTTGAAAAATTGTTTAAGGGGGAGCCTTATGGTAGTAATGTAAAAAAACAGTGGCAAATTACCACGGCCGCTATTTCAAAATTAAAGGAATATGACAATCCTTTAGCTGAAAAAATTGTTAAAACGATCGCGTTGATTTACTGTGTGAATGATTTTGAAATCATGCCGCCCAGTTGGGACATTATATGTGAAATTTATTCTGTAAATTATCGCTGGGGAGATATTGAGGCAGCAAAAGAAACGCTTAAAAAAGCACATCTTCTTATTGAATTGCTCTATAAGCCTTATGTTCGTATTACCGAAGGTAGCGGACATGATGTTTTAGGGCTTATCCAGCAAGAAGCGTATAAAATAGAAACCATTACAAAAGCAAAAGATGTTTTCAACGACGTTTGCGAAATTAAATATTTATACCCGGTGCAATATAATGACGAAAATGAAGTTATTCGTTATTTTGATTTCCGTTTTATTGATTGCTCCGACATACAAAATATTCGGACTGAAGGTTTTGTATTAGATTCAAAAGCCGACGGCGTTGTCTTTGCTGTCTTAGTAAAAGACCCCTTAGAATTGGAAAATGCAACGAAGTATATCTCAAGCAATCACAATAAAAGGGCAGTGTTTATATTGCCTAAAGATTGCGCCGATAGCGAAAGTATTGCCATAAACTACCAAGCAATACTCAACTTAAAAAGACAATATGAAGGCAAAGAATTAGAATTGGTAGAAGAATTAAACTATATTTTGGAAGATAGGCAAAATGTGGTGAACTATTTTATTGAAAATTCCTATGTGAGATTCGATAAAAAACTTTCCGATGTTTACTACGATGGCGTTAAGCAAGAGATATGCCGCAAGGCTCAACTTTCTCAGTTGTTGTCTGGTATAATGTCTACTATTTACTATCGCACTCCCAAAATCGTAAATGATTTGATAAATAAGAATCAAATCAGTGCAACAATTAAGAGTGCTAGAAATAAGATATTGACTGCAATTCTTATGGGGAATTTTAAGAAAGATATGGGACTTATCGGAAATGGTCCTGAGCTCAATATCCTCAGAAGTACATTGGTGATTCCCGGTGTATTCGTCAACAATGACGATGATCCACATTTGGAAATCGAATGTGAGGATAGAAAAGTCAGGCAGATTCTTGCTGAGATAAGAACGCACATCCTTCAATCGTCGTTATCACGTCATAATAATCTCAGAGAATTGTATGACATTTTAACTTTACCCGATTATGGATACGGTCTAAAAATGGGTGTTATTCCCATTTATATAGCCGTTGTTGTCTCTCAATACAAAGACCACATAACACTTTCCAAAAAAGGAAAAGAATTGCCTTTATCGGCAAGTGTTTTGTGTGACATAGAATACCAACCGAATGATTATTCGCTCATACTTGAACAGTGGGACGAACAAAAAGACATTTATATCGCGAATCTAGAAGATATATTCTCACAATTCGTTAATCCATCAGATAAGATTAACGGTTCATTCGTATACATTGTTAAGGCAATGCGCAGATGGTATTTGCAACTAACAAAGTATGAGGCTGTCACTAAGAAAGTCTGTGATATAAACGGAACTGTATCCGATATGAATTCAAGTGCAATTAAGTTTAGAAATGCTTTAAGTAGCCCCGAACTTAACTCGCATGAGTTTTTGTTTGAGCAGTTGTTTAAAATTTTCCAAAACAATGGTTACGAACAGTTGATTTCTTCTATACGCCGTGCATTTCAAGATATAAATACAACGTACAACAATATTCATCTTAAACTTGCCAAAGAAATAAAAAGTCTCTTTGGAGCGGAAGTAAATGACAGTTTATCTTCGGTAATCGCTAATTTCTACGATGATCTTAAAGAAACGACTATAGAGCATTTATTTAGTGGGAAAGCAAGCATGTTTTTAGATATTGCAAAGCATCCTCATAATGATGAATTTAAACTGATTGAAACAATCGGCAGGGCATTGTTTAACCTTCGTATGAGTGATTTTACTGACGAAATCATGTCTTGTTATATGTCAGAATTAGATAATGTTGTCAAAGAAATCAAGAACTACGATGAGAAAATTGAAGATTTCGATTCTGTTAAAGGATACAAAATAATGTATATTGACGAGAATGGATCTGAAGTTACAAAACAGTTTGATGCAACCGAATATACGGAAAAAGGGCAGTTTTTGTACAATGATATTACGTCTACTCTTGAAGAATTTGGAGGCGCAATATCAAGTGACGAAAAGAGACAGATTTTGTTTAGAATACTGAAAGAGTTAATATGATGATTGGATATTTTGATAATGCTGCAACTACATATAAAAAGCCAGATGGCATGTATGAATACATGGCTGATTTTATGGTGTCTAATGGGGCAAATGTTGGTCGAGGTATATATAATGCTGCGGTAACAAGCAGCAAAATTGTGTCGGATACCCGTACAAACATATTATCTTTGGCTAATGCTCCTGAAAATAAAACAGTTGTGTTTATGCCATCGGCAACAATCGCTTTAAATACAATTATTTTTGGCGTTGGATTGACAGACGGAGATGTTGTCTATGTTTCTCATTTTGAGCATAATGCCGTTTTAAGACCTTTGTATGCGTTGCAAAAGAATGTCAAAATAGAAATCAAATATATTCCGATGCAGAAAACGGACAGATACTCGTTTGATTTAGAGCAATTTAGAGCAAATTTAGCGAAAGACAAGCCCAAACTTGTTATCGCGTCACAAGTAAGCAATGTCTTGGGGGTTGTTGCTCCTGTTATAGAAATCGGAAAGCTTGCAAAACTCAACAACTCGATTATGGTGGTAGATGCTGCTCAAGCATGTGGGGTAATAGATTGCGATCTTCATTTTGTGGATTTTTACGTTTTTGCGGGCCATAAAACGCTGCTCGGACCAACTGGTATTGGTGGATTTATTTGCAATAAGAATACAAAACTAAAGCCATTTATATACGGTGGTACAGGAATCGATTCCGCAAATCGCGAGATGCCTGAGGATCTTCCCGAACGCTTTGAAGCGGGAACGTTAAATCTATTATCTATCGTAGGTTTGAATTATTCGGTCAAATGGTTGATAAACAATCGCGACTTTGCAACAAGCAAAGAGAATGAAAATTATGAGAAACTATCTGCATTGCTAAAATCGTTTTCATTTTTAGGAATTGAAACACCTGTTGATAAGTCAAAAAGCATTATTTCATGCAAAACAAATGGATTCACTTCGGATGAATTCGGACGGATTCTTGCAGAACGTGGAATAGCGGTAAGAACGGGTTTGCATTGTGCGCCAAAGGCACATGAATATATCGGTTCTTTTCCTGAAGGACTTATTCGTTTTAGCATATCGTGTCTAACAAAAGATAATGATTTTGACAGACTTACCGAAGTATTGTCGTCATTAAACGATGAACTAGTATGAAGAGGAGGGAATATGGCACTTAGTGATTTATACCTTGCTAAGGAATACAGAAACTTAAAATGCGATGTGATAAATGATTTTTACATCCCAATTTTAAGCAATGCTGTTATGTATAAAAGGGCTGTGGGGTTCTTTAATTCATCTGCATTGTATGAAATGGCAATAGGCCTAAAACATCTTGTCGAAAAGCAAGGGAAAATGGAGCTTATTGTATCTCCAAGATTAACCGAAGAAGACATTCAGTCAATCAATTTGGGATATAAGACTCGCGAAGAAGTGATAGAAAGAGCACTGCTCCGCGATTTTGACGAGCCTAAAAGTAAAACTGAATTTCGTAAACTTAACTTACTCGCAAACCTTATAGCTGAAGGCGTTTTAGATATTAAAGTAGCCTTCAAGATCAATGTAAATTCCGCTGGAATATTTCATGAAAAAATAGGTATTGTTATTGATTCTGAAGGAAACAAAGTCGCATTTACCGGATCTATGAACGAAACATATTCCGGTTTACTGCAAAATTATGAATCCATAGATGTATTTTGCAGTTGGCGCGATGAAGATTATGATAGAGTCAATATAAAGGAAAATGCTTTTGACAATCTGTGGGATAATTTAGATACGGCAATGGAAGTAATTCCTTTTCCTAATGTTGCAGCAGAAAGATTAAACTCGTACAAGGTGGAACAGACAGAAGAGTTATTTGTCGATGAAATTGAAAGCAAATTCGTGACAAGTGACTCGTTTTTTCGCATCCCGCCATTTATTCAGTTACATAATTATCAAGAAGATGCCATTGATACCTGGCTTAAAAAGTCAGGAAGGGGTATTTTTGATATGGCTACAGGCACCGGTAAGACTTATACTGCGTTGGGGGCGTTATCAAAACTTTCTTCTCTACTGCATGATCATTTGGCTGTTTTGATTATATGTCCTTATCAGCATTTGGTGGAACAGTGGGTTGGTGATATAAAAGTCTTTGGCGTAAAACCATTGATTTGCTATTCAAGATATAATTGGAAAAAACAACTAAAGAATACTATAGAGGATTACAAACTAGGGATAATCAATAATTTTTGTGTTATTACAACTAACGCTACATTTGCAACTCCGGCAATGCAAAGTGAAATTGCTAAAATGGATGGGGATTTTTGCTTAGTTGTTGATGAAGCTCATAATTTTGGTTCTAAAAAGCAATTATCATGTATGAGCGACAAATTTAATTACAGATTAGCGTTATCGGCAACAATAAACAGGCACCATGATGAATACGGCACGCAGCGCTTATTTGATTATTTTGGAGAGAAATGTATTGAATATACGCTCAAACAGGCAATTAACGATGACAAATTAACGCCTTACTATTATTATCCGATTTTAGTCTCATTTACAGAAGAAGAATTACATGAGTATGTTGAAATTACGGATAAAGTTGCAAAAATATTGAAAAAGGTTCCTCATGGGGATGATTTACCTCAATCGGCAGAGAGGTTGCTTATCAAGAGAGCTCGAATTATTGCGGGCGCACAAGAAAAAGTGAATGCATTAAAAGAAGTTATTAAATCTTATAAAGAAGAAAAACAGTTGCTTGTTTATTGTGGAGCAACAAACGTTGAAAGCGAATATCTAAGCGACAATGATTTTGATTCGTCAGAGCAAAGGCAAATTGATGAAGTTACTTCTCTTTTGGGAAACACTTTACAAATGAGAGTTACGCAATTTACTTCTGCAGAGGATAGCAAGCAAAGAGAACTTATTAAAGAGGAATTTTCTAAAGGTGAAATTCAAGCATTAGTTGCAATAAAATGTTTGGACGAAGGCATGAATATCCCTGGGATTAAAACCGCATTCATTCTTGCTAGCAGTACGAACCCTAAAGAGTATATACAACGTCGAGGACGTGTTTTGAGGAAAGCACCTGGAAAAGTATATGCGACTATATATGATTTTGTAACTCTCCCGAGACCATTAGACGAGTATTCTTATCCTAGTTCAGTTCAAGCTGAATTGTCTTTAGTAAAAAGGGAAGTAGAAAGGATGCGCGATTTTCAGGAGTTATCTGAAAATCCCTCGGACGTTACCGAAATTATTCGGAAGGTTTCCGAAAAATACAATTTATATATGATAGGAGATGAATATGAACGAGTTGAATGAGCATAAAGCATTAGATCCAACCCTATTGAAAAAGTTGCAATATAGAATTTTTAGTCTTGAGCACGAAAATCATAAAACAAAAAGACTTACGGATTCCGAAATGATTCAGCGCATCAGAAAGATTATTGATGAATATGTAAGAACGGAGGGAGAAAATGATTATTAAATCCATTACGATTCAAAATTTTCGCCAATATAAAAATGAAAATATAATTGAATTCTCCACCGATCCTTATAAAAATGTTACGATTGTCTTGGGTGTTAACACAAGCGGTAAGACTACTATTGTTCAAGCCTTTAATTGGTGCTTGTATGAAACAACATCATTTAAGTCTCGCGACATGTTGTTGAATTCAGAAGTTGCGGCATCTTTGCCAGAAAATGGATATGCTGTTGTTAGAGTTCAAATAATACTTGAACATGAACAAAAGGAATATACAATAGTTCGTTCTCAGCGTTTTACAAAAGTTTCATTGAGTAATAAAGTGCGCGGAGATAGAACGGTTCTTTCTGTGTCATTCAAAGAAGCAAATGGCAACAGTTACCCAATAACTCAGTATGAGTGTCAAAATACTATAAACAAAATACTGCCTGCAGGGCTTTCAGATTATTTTTTCTTTGATGGAGAGCGGATTCAAGATATAAATAACAAAAAAGATGTTGTCTCGGCTGTTAGAGGCTTAATGGGTCTTGATGTAGCGAAAGTTGCAGTAGATCATCTAGATCCTAATAAGTCGTCATCGGTTATTAGAAAGTTACAGGCTGAACTTCGAGGCAATAGTGATGAAGAGACAAAAAAATATCAACAGAATTTGGATCGTGCAATTTCAAGGATAGAAGAATGCAGACAAAGATTGCAAAATATAGAGTCAGAAATCGCTTTTGCCAGAAGTGAAAGAGAACGACTTTCAGAAGTTTTAAGAGGCACTGCTGAAGTAAGAAATTTGCAAAAACGGCGCGATGAATTAAGCAGAGATAAACTGGGAGCAGAATCTGGAGCTAAGGGAGCTCAAGATCGTTTTCTTGCTGACTTAAATCGTGATTACTTTTTATTCTTTGTTCAACCTTTACTTCGGCGAGCGAAAAATGTTTTAGCGGAATCTAACAAGCAAATTGAGGGGATTCCTGAAATGAATGCCAAAGCTATTGACTATATACTTAAACGAGGGAGATGCATTTGTGGTTGCGATTTAACAAAGAATCAAGGCGCCATTGAAAATATAGAATATGAAAAAAGTTTGCTTCCTCCGCAACATATTGGAACTATGGTTCATTCATTTAAGGGTACATGCAGTTTGCTCTTATCGCAGGGACATAATGGTTCTCTTAAGGACATAATCTTGTCTGATTATACTAATATTCGTCGTTTTCAAAGAAGGGCTGGAGAAATTGTTGATGAACTTAAAACAATTAGCACCCAAATTAAAGATATGGGCTCGGTTAATGTAGCTCAAATTGAAAGCGATAATGTTGCAAATGAGCGAAACTTAGAGAATAAGCTTATTCAACGCGGCAACGTTGAAAATGAAATAGGTTCTCTTCAAAAAACCATTGAAGATACTAATAGACTTATAAACGGCCTTGCTGCCCAATGTAAACATAACGCTTTGTTAAGAAGGGAAATCGAATATGCAACAGCTATTTTTGAGTGGTTCAAAGAATCTTACGATAGACAAGAATTACAGGTAAAACGAGATTTGCTTGATAGTGTAAATAGGATATTTAAGAAAATGTATCATGGGACGCGGCAAATTACAATTGACGACAATTACCATATACAATTGATAACTGGCGTTGGAGAAGAAAAAATAACGACGGATGAGTCAAAAGGATTGGAAGCCGTAAAGAATTTCTCCTTTATTACAGGGCTTGTTGAATTGGCGCGTAATAGAGCTGGGGTAGTAGAAAAATCGCCATTTTCGAATGAACCTGATATCCATACGACAGAGCCTTACCCTATAGTTATGGATGCTCCGTTCTCTAACGTTGACGAGATACATATAAATAATATTTCAGGTATCCTTCCAGAAATCGCAGAGCAAGTGATTCTTATAGTAATGAAAAAAGATTGGACTTATGCGGAAAAAACAATAGGCGATAGAGTTGGAGCAAGTTATTTTATTGAAAAAGTAAACAATTCTGATACATATTCGGTAATAAGGAGGGGTTTGTAATGTTTGATGGTGAAATAAAAGTGACAGGCAAGCACGCATCTTATATAAAATTTCTTGCTGCAAAAACAACGCAATTAAATAAAAGCATTCCGTGTGCTGGCATTTTTAAGCGATACATTGATGTATATATTGCTGGAGCTACGATTGGCTTAGTGAAGAAATTAAAATCGCAAACGGATAACTCAATACAGGACTCGGCTACATTATTTGCCGATGCTGTAATAGGCGAGCAAGAAAAATTAAAGGTGTTGTACAGAATAATGCATCTCATTGATAATCAATCGTTAACTGCCGATGAAAGAATAGATTTGGCGTTTCGTTACGATGCAGAGGATACGTATGTAAAAAAGGGTATGGAAATTTTTAACAGTTATGCACGTGGTGGTATTGAATGGTTATATGAAGAGATTACGTCTAACAATGCTTCAACAAATGATGACTATTTTGAAAATATTACAGAAATGATAAAAAATTTTGCTCAAGATTATGCGGAATCATTTGTCAATGATGATCGAACAGTTACTATATAGATGTGCATTCTTTTTTGAGTAACATAAAATCTTAGGTTTATATATAGGGCTGTAGAAAAAATAATAAACAATGAAATCAATAGTTTATACTCTACATACATCATAGGGTTCAAATTATAGCTTAAATAATGCACGAGAATTTCGACAAAATTTCTTGAGATATATCAAGATATTCTTGTGTTTTGAGTTTTTAAGTGATAAAATAAAGGTAATCAATTTGTGAGGATTAACTATGGCGATACCATATGATAAGTTATGGAAATTGTTGATTGACAAAAAAATGAACAAAACACAATTAAAAGAAGAAGCGGGTATTAGTACAAATGTTGTTGCTAAACTAGGAAAGAATGAATCAATATCATTAGAATCTATAGAAAAAATATGTACAGCATTGAATTGTAATATAGGTGATATTGTAAAATTCATTTAAGAAGAGATTCTTTATAAGAGTAATTTAAAGGAGCTAATATGGAACTGCTTTTACAGAATATTGGAATAATTGGCAACGCTAAAATTGCTTTAAATGGGTTAACAGTAATATGTGGCAGTAATAATTCTGGAAAATCCACAGCAGGTAAAGCGTTATATGCTACCGTTGAATCATTAAATAATCTAGATATTAAATTTCACGAAGAACTAGCAGTTAACTTTCGCAAAGCGTTATTTAGTATTTCAAGAATACTTGATTTAGATAGCGTTATAAGATATATTGATCTTGAAAAAATAAGTAGCAAATACGAAATTTATCTTGACCGTTTAATAAATGCATCTTTTAGATTTCAAAGGGTTAACGATGAAGAAACTGATGTTTTGAGTGAAATACAAGCAATTAAGTACTCAATTGAAAGATTGAATTCTCAAGTTTTACTTGATTGTTCAAAAAAATCTAAAAGCGACTTACCCAAAAGAGTTATAGCATATCTGAAAAATTTCGATGAAGCAAAAGAAAAAGCTCTTGCGCTTATTAATGAAATGAGCTGCTTTTCTTCCGAAAATGCCTCGAAGGAATTTGCTGAAAAAAGTTTTGCTTCGTTGTTGGCAGCGGAATTTAAAGGACAAATATTCCCCATTAATCTTAATGCAAAAGAAAAGAAATCCATAGTTCGACTTACAAAAAATGAGGAAGTAGGTTTCGATGCAACGATTTATGAAAAAAAAGATATTGTCGTTACAATTAAGCCGGATTACAAGCTATTTGTTAGTAATGCGATATACATTGAGGATCCATACATTTTAGATAAATTATCTTCATATGAAGATGATATGGCATTCATATATAGATTTAGATTTGATAGATTTGATTATTCGCATAATAGCAAATTAATTAGATTATTAACGAGAAAATCTGTCGCATCATTGATTGAACAATCTATAAATGAAACAAAATACGAAGAAATAATTGAGAAAATTAATAGGGTAATTCCAGGAGTTTTAAGTAAAAAGGATTCGGGATTTTATTATGAAGAACCTAATAAAACGCCTCTAAAAGTTCAAAACTTGGCCACTGGTGCAAAAATGTTTTCTATCGTTAGGAATTTGTTGGAAAAAGGTGAAATAAACTTTGATACGATCTTAATTCTAGACGAGCCAGAAGCGCATCTTCATCCAGAATGGCAAAATGTTTTTGCCGAGATTATTGTTTTGCTAATAAAAGAGCTCAATACAACTGTTTTATTGACAACGCATAGCCCTAATTTTTTGATGGCGCTTGAAGCATATTCAAAACAGTATAAGTTAAATAGTAGAACTTCTTTTTATATGGCAAAACATGATAATGAAAGATATACCGTTGAATATGAATGTGTGAATGAAAGGCTTAGCGAAATCTATTCAACATTTGCTTCCCCACTTATTCAAGTAAAAAAAATTAAGGGACAAGATTAATATGATAACATGCAAAAGACTAAAGGAATATCTTGATTCTAATTATCCATATAGTGACACATTAGCTAACCTTTCAAATAATTCAAACATTACTTCGCAAGAAAGCGCATATGATTTTGATAAAATCAAAAGTCAAATATATCCTAATTGTTGTTCAGCCGATGCGTTGTTGTTAAAAAAAAGGTTGAATTTAATAGAGTTTAAAACAGGATTTAGTACTCCGGACAGTACAATATCTGACAAAGTCAAAAAAGAGAACTTAATGTTGAAAATCAAACAAAAGGCAAGTGACTCTTTGAGAATATTGGATATTTGTATTATTGAAAAAATTGAAAAAACAGATAATGATCAATTAGATGGTAGAATAAAAAAAATATATTGCGCTGTTATTGATTCGGCAAGTTGTCCTGTTTTGGGTGAAGAGATGTATGCAGATATAATAGCACAAGCAGGCAATGTTTATGATCCGACATCATATAAAAAGCTGATAGAGAACAGTTTAAAAGTATATCAGAAAGAAACAGATTGTCATGAAAAATTATTTTATTATGAAACATATGTTCTTTATGATTATGAGTTTGATAATAAAGTTTCTCAATTTTAGTAATTGAATATTTAATTAAGAAAATAGAATGTCATAGTTTAACAATTGGTACTTAAGTTAAGAAGTGATATTAAATAATTATGCAGGATAAACGACATCAAAAAGCCGAGAGTCTTGGTGTATACCATTTATTCTCGGCTTTTAATTTTATATAGTTGTGTAGGATTTTCCTTCTACTGTAATGCGGTTGCCTGTAATTTCCGGTTCA
>ERZ1643247.2292-NODE-2292-length-15459-cov-12.172098_pt1 | contig 15459 bp, 15 predicted proteins | sample MGYA00579264_ERZ1643247 | MGnify/ENA primary metagenome ERZ1643247 (study PRJEB29033, sample SAMEA4952262) | chicken gut metagenome | biome: Broiler Chicken; feature: Gastrointestinal Tract; material: Caecum | place: Ireland | collected 2018 | study: Broiler... | reverse complement strand
GAGCATGTCCTCAGGCACCACGGCGGACAGCAGGGTGACGAACTCCTGCCGGGTGGCCTGCTTGGTGGGGTCGGGCACGTCGATGCCCAGGCTCTCAAGATACTCCACATAGGAGAAATACCAGGGCAGGGTTTCGCCGGGCTTGGGGGTGGCCATGGGGATAGGCTCCCCGGTGATAGCCTCGTTCATGCGGGCGGCGATGGCGGCTACCTCCCCCACGGTGAGCAGCTCGTCGGGGGCGAAGGCGTGGCCGGTGCCCTGCATCAGCCCCACCTCACAGCACACCCGGGCGGCGTCGGCGTACCAGGCGCCCTCCTCCACGTCGATGAAGCCGGGGTAGGTGTGGACGGCGGGGAAGGCCTCCTCCGGGGTGACGGCGGCGGCGGAGCCGGCCAGCAGGGCGGCGGAGAGCACGAGGGCGGCGAGTTTTTTCATGGAAGGTTTCCTCCTTACGATGGTCTGAGTTTCCACCTTTAGACGGCGGGGAAGGGGAAAAGTTCCGTTACGCCTCCGGCTCCCGGATGGGCGCGCCGCCCGCCCGGGCGGCCAGGGCGGAGCGCACCAGCTCCACCGCCTCCGCCGGGGTCAGGGTCTCCTGCACGCCGGTGGACAGATCCTTTATTGTTACCTTGCCCTGGGCAATCTCGTCCTCCCCCAGCAGGGCGGCGTAGGGGATGGACAGCTTGTCCGCATAGGACAGCTTCTGCTTGAACTTCTTCTTCTCGGTGTGGATCTGGGCCCGGATGCCCGCCTCCCGCAGGGCGGTGGCGAAGGAGATGGCGGCGGTGAGCTCCTCGGTCATGGGGAGCACCAGCACGTCCGCCGGGGCGGTGATCAGCTGGTCGTTCAGATAGCCCTGGGCCTCCAGCACGGAGAACAGGCGGGTCAGGCCGATGGAAATACCCACGCCGGGGAGTTGTTTATCGGTATAATATTCCGCTAAGTTATCATACCGGCCGCCGGAGCAGATGGAGCCCACCTCCGGGTGATCCAGCATGACGGTCTCGTAGACGGTGCCGGTGTAGTAGTCCAGGCCCCGGGCGATGGTGAGATCCACCATAAAGTGATCCTCCGGCATGCCGAAGGCGGACATATACTTGACCACGGTGGACAGCTCGGCCACGCCCTGGTCGAAGAGCTCGTTCCGGCCCTTAAAGGGCTCCAGCGCGGCCATGGGGTCGGCGGCGGCGAGCAGGGAGAGCAGCTGGTCGGCGGCCTGGGCGGGTACGGCGAAGTCGTCGGCCAGGATGGCCTTCACCTTCTCCGGCCCGATCTTCTCCAGCTTGTCGATGGTGCGCATCACGTCGCCGGCCTGCTCCTCCAGGCCCAGGATGGCGAACAGGCCGTTTAAGACCTTCCGGTTGTTCACCCGGATTTTGAACCGGTGCAGGCCCAGGGCGGTGAAGGTCTTGTAGATGATGGAGGGGATCTCCGCCTCGTTGGTGATGTCCAGGGCGCCGTCGCCGATGACGTCGATGTCGGCCTGATAGAACTCCCGGTAGCGGCCCTTCTGGGCCCGCTCTCCCCGGTACACCTTGGAGATCTGGAACCGGCGGAAGGGGAAGGTGAGCTCGTTCTGGTGCAGGGCCACATACTTGGCCAGGGGCACCGTCAGATCAAAGCGGAGGGCCAGGTCGGTGTCCCCCTTGGTGAAGCGGTAGATCTGCTTCTCCGTCTCGCCGCCGCCCTTGGCCAGCAGCACCTCGGCCGCCTCGATGGCCGGGGTGTCCAGGGGGGTGAAGCCGTACAGGGAGTAGCTCTTGCGCAGGATCTCCACCATCCGGTCGAACTGCACCTGCCGCGCGGGCAGCAGCTCCATGAAGCCGGACAGGGTTCTGGGTTTGATGTGTGCCATAATCGTGCTCCTCTTATAGAATTGATAATTGATAATTGATAATTGGGTGACTGCCGCTAACGCTATATTCTGTAGGGGCGACCTGTGGTCGCCCGCTGGACATTGGGGATCTCCTTCTTCGTGGGGCGCGACGACTCGGCGCGCCGCTCGATTACCGGGGGCTCCCCCCGAGGGACGCGCCGCTTTTTTGAAGGTGGCTTCGCTGGATTTCTATCGGAAGCGCCCCCGGCGCCCCCCAAACGGGGGCTCATGGCGGCGGTGGGCTGTACGGACAGAGCAGAGATCGGCCGTGCATTGCCGCCCATGCCCTTGGCATTTATGTCACAGGCGCTGCCGCGCCTCGGGTGGCACGCATCGGGGTTACCCTGCAAGCCCTGAAAGTGGTTACGCTGTGCCGGCCTGGCCCGCCGGGCCGCCGTCGGTGCCATGCCTCTGAAATACCGGGGCAATTGCTGCGGCTGGGAAACGGCGCGTCAGGGATGCCGCGCCCTACAGCTCCAGACGCAAAAAGGCGCTCTCGTCCCCAGTCACGGGACGAAAGCGCCCTGCTTTCGTGGTGCCACCCATGTTCAGAGCGGAACTCCGCTCCCTCTGTCCTTCTGTTGCGGGAAGGGAACCGCGCCCGTCTCCGGGCCCGCTGGTAGGGCCGTCTCCCGCGCCCCTGCCGCGGACGCTTTCAGCCGATGGCGTCCTCTCTGTGGCGGTGGATGTCGCGGTACTTGCCCCGTCAGGGCGGTTTTGCCTGACTATAGTATCCCAAACCGGGAAAAAAGTCAATCCTTATTCCTCCCAGGCGGGGGAGAAGTCCACATCGCCGGAGCTGCCGCTGTTCTGTTGGAGGGTGACCACCGGATTCGGATCGGTGAGCTCCAGCCCGCCGGCGGTGGTGAGGACGGCCCGGAACTCCAGGTCGTAGTCCTCCCCCTGGACGTACTCGCTCACGTCGGCGGCATACCACAGGGCGTTGGCGTTGACGGCCTGTGTGGTGGAGCCGGTGGAAACCCCCTGTCCCGGCGACTGGGCGGGTTCCATGTCCACGGTGCCCAGGGGGACGCCGGTGGGGGCGTCCACCACCTCCAGGGTGAGGGAGGCCGCGTCCGCCCGGTCTGCCAGCGGGCCGCTGGGGTCGGGGCTGAGGCCCACGTACACGGTGGTGATTCCGCCGTTCTTGATGCTGTAAGTGCTCTCCCCGTCCACGGTGAGCACGTCTCCCGTCCACAGGGAATCCAGCGCCTCCTGCCGGGTGCCGGCGGGGGAGGTGAAGGCCACCGCTGGGGTGAGCTCCGCCGCCAGGGGGAGGGTGAGTTCTGCGGTATAGACTCCGTCCGCCCCGGCGGCCATGGGGGCGCTCACCCCGCCCGCGGAGAGGGTGAGGGTCTCGTCCGCCCCCACCTCTTTGGGCAGTACAGACGCGGTGAGCACCAGGGCCCCGTCCCGATAGTCCAGGCTGGCCTCGGCGGAGGAGAACAGGCTGGCCTCCGCCTCCAGCTCCCGGCGGATGTCGTTATCAATGCCGTTGATCTCGTCGGTGAGGCTCTGCTCCATTTGAAGCAGGCGATCCCGGAGGCCGTCCACCTCCACCCGGAGGGCGGAGACCTGCCGGAGGGTGAGCACCAGCAGAATGAGGGCGGCAGCGGCCCCGGCGGCGGCAAGGATCTGGCTCCGTTTCATGACGGGCTCCTTTCCAGCAAAAAGGCGGACAGCCCTGGTGGCCTGCCCGTCTTGCCTGATCGGTAGGGGTGCGTGTTATGCGGTAAAGGGCTTGGTCTTGGGATTGATGATGTCGCGCCAGTCCAGGTCACCCCGCTCCAGGCCGTGGATGAGCACCTCGGCGGTAGCCAGGTTGGTGGCGTAGGGCACGTTGTACTGGTCGCACAGGTTGGTGATATACTTCAAATCCGCGTCCAGATCGCCGGACTGGGGGTCGTTGAAGAAGAGCACCATGTCGATCTCGTTGTAGGCGATGCGGGCGCCGATCTGCTGGCTGCCGCCGTGCTCGTGGGAGAGGAAGAGCTGCACGGGCAGGCCGGTGGCCTCGCTCACCAGGCGGCCGGTGGTGTTGGTGGCGCAGATGGTGTGCTTGGACAAAATTCCGCAGTAGGCGATGCAGAACTGTACCATGAGCTCCTTCTTCCGGTCGTGGCTCATCAGGGCGATGTTCATAGTGGACAACCTTCTTTCCAATTTACAAGTTAGTGGAGCTTCATGAGGGGGACGCGCTGCCCCAGCAGGCGCCTGGCGATGTTCAGATAGGCGATGGCGGCCCCCCGGCTGGCCCGGAGGATCAGGGGCGTGCCCTGGTTGGCGCACAGCAGGACTTGGGGATCCTCCGGCACGATGCCCAGCAGGGGCAGGCCGGCGGTGTCCATGGCGTCGTCAATGGTGGTGTGGAGCCGGCGCAGCAGCTTGGGCTGCACCCGGTTGACCACAAGATGGATGCGCGGGATGCGCCCCCGGAGGACGGCCACGGTGCGCTGGGCGTCCCGCAGGGCGGAGGCGTCGGTGGTGGACACCACCACGGCCCGGTCAGCCCCGCAGCAGGCCAGGCGGAAGCCCTCCCCCAGTCCGGCGGGGGAGTCCATGAGGATGTAGTCGTACTGCTCCCTGGCCTGGCGGAGGAGCGCCTTCATGGCGGCCTCGTCCAGGGGCGTGCCGGGCAGGTTCACCGGCGCGGTGAGCAGGAACAGGCCCTGGATTTCCGGGTGGGGGACGGCGGCCCGCTCCAGGGTGCAGCGGCCCGACAGCACGTCGGTGAAGTCCATCAGCGCCCGGTCACTGAGCCCCAGGGTGAGATCCAGGTTGCGCAGGCCGATGTCCATGTCGATGCACAGCACCCGGTGCCCCAGGGCGGCCAGGCAGGAGGCCACGCCGCCGGTGAGGGAGGTTTTTCCGGTGCCGCCCTTTCCCGATGTGATTACGATTGCAGTGGACATAGGCTCACTCCCGTCAATACCTTATCATACTTCGGGTTGGGAATCAATGGCTATTTGTGCAAATTGGTAAGAAAATTCCGCGTTAAAGGGGGGCTTTCTGGATTTTTGCCCAGCGCCGGGGGTAGCCCTTGGGGGTGGGGGAGAGCTTCTCCACCCGCACCACCCGGTGGCGCACGCCGCAGCCGGGGATCTCGTAGTCCACCGGGGGCAGCAGGCGGCCCCCCAGCTTGGCGATGGCCCGGCCGGCCTGGTTCAGCTCCTCGCCGCTGTCCACGCTCTTCATGGCAAGGAAGAGGCCGCCCACCTTCACGTAGGGCAGGCACAGCTCGCACAGGAGGGGGAGGGCGGCCACCGCCCGGGAGGTCACCAGGTCAAAGCCGTCGCGGAAGCCCTCCGCCAGGGCCTGTTCCTCCGCCCGGGCGTGGAGACAGGCAACGCCGTCAAGGGAAAGCACTTCACAGACGCTCTCCAGCCAACGGACGCGCTTGCCCAGGCTGTCCAGCAGGGTGAGGCGGAGGGAGGGCTCCAGGATTTTCAGGGGCAGGCCGGGGAAGCCCGCCCCGGTGCCCACGTCGATGAGGGATTTGTCCCGGAAGTCCACCCCCAGGGTGAGCAGGGCGGCGCAGTCCAGGAAGTGGAGATCCACCACCTGGTCGGGGTCGGTGATGGCGGTCAGGTTCATGACCTGGTTCTGCTCCAGCAGCAGGCGGCCGTACTCCGCCAGCTTTGGGGCGGCGTCGGGCGGCGGGGTGAGCCCCAGGGCGGCCAGGCCTCTGGCAATGCGCTCCACCACGGCTCACACCCCCAGTCCGGCCAGCAGGGGCGGAATCCCCTGCACCAGGCCCACGACGAACACCACCGCGCAGCCGGCGGCCACCAGGCCCATCACCGCCCTCTGGGAGGGCAGGCAGTCCTTCTGCCGCAGCCGCAGCAGGGCAATCACCGCCAGCCCGGCGGCGGCGGGGCAGGCCAGCAGGGGATAGATGCCCCGCAGGTACTGCCCGCCGCTGAAAAAGGGGTAGAGGTTGAGCCCCACAAAGGCCAGCATATACACCAGCCCCACCCACGCCAGGGTGCGCTTCAGCGGGGAGGCGGGGGTGTAGGAGGGCTGCTGCTCCTGGTTCTCGTTGTTTTGGTTGGGTTGATCAGACATGCTTTTGCTCCTTCAACAGATCGCGGATTTCGGTGAGCAGGATCTCCTCCGCCGAGGGGCCGGGGGGCGGGGGAGGGGGCGCCTCCTCCTTTCTGTGGAGGCGGTTGAGCACCTTCACGATGCAGAACACCACGAAGGCCATGATGAAGAAGTTGAGGACGGCGTTGATGAAATTCCCGATCATGAGCGCGCCGCCGCCGGGCAGCTGCACGGCCATGGCGGCCAGGGCCTCATTGCTGCCGGCGAAAATGCCCAGGATGGGGTTGAGAATGTCGTTGACCAGGGAGTTGTTGATGGCGGAGAAGGCGCCGCCGATGATGACGCCCACCGCCAGATCCATCACGCTGCCCCGGGCGATGAACTTGCGGAACTCGGCAAAGAAGCCGGTGGTTTTCTCTTTTGCGGACATAAACTGCTCCTTATGGGATTCTGGTTACGGCTGGGCGGCGGGGGACTCCTTGATGCTGACGCCCCAGTCCGCGCCGGTGAGCTCCTCCGTCTGCTGGGCCGGGCTCTCCAGGCCGTATTTATCGGAGATGGCGTCGATCTGCTCCTGGGTCAGGGTCTCCTCCGCCGGGGGGGTCTCCTCCGGCGGAGCGGCGCAGCCGCCCAGCAGCGCGGCAGGGAGAAGGGCGCAGGCGAGGAGCAGCGCGGAAAGCATAGGTCTCATACTTCATTCTCCTTTTTCCCCGCCCGGCCCCGGCTTGCGGGAGACAAGGCGGCGGGGGCAAGCCCCCGCCCTGCGGGATGAGGGGGGATTCAAAACGCATTGTACGCCGCCACTGCCTTTCGGCGGTATGGCGCCGACGGCGGCCCGGCGGGTCAGGCTGGTACAGCGCAACAGTTATCAGGGTTTGCAGGGTAACCGCGATGCGTGCCCCGCGAGGGGGCACCCCCGGCGTGAAAACAGGGCACCCCTCATCCGCCCCAGTGCGCACTGGGGCACCTTCCCCCCACAGGGGGGAAGGCTTCGGGCGGATGATATCCGCCCTTACTTTTTGGGCACCAGCACTTCCTTGCCGCCCATGTAGGGCTGGAGGATCTTGGGGATTTTCACGCTGCCGTCGGCCTGGAGGTTGTTCTCCAGCAGGGCGATGAGCATGCGGGGGGGCGCCACGCAGGTGTTGTTGAGGGTGTGGGGCAGGTAGGTCTTGCCGTCGGCGCCCTTGACGCGGATTTTCAGGCGGCGGGCCTGGGCGTCGCCCAGGTTGGAGCAGGAGCACACCTCGAAGTACTTCTGCTGGCGGGGGCTCCAGGCCTCGATGTCGCAGGACTTGACCTTGAGATCGGCCAGGTCGCCGGAGCAGCACTCCAGCTGCCGCACGGGGATGTCAAAGGCGCGGAAGAGCTCCACGGAGTACTGCCACATCTGCTCATACCACTTCATGGAGTCCTCGGGCCTGCAGACCACGATCATCTCCTGCTTCTCAAACTGGTGGATGCGGTAGACGCCCCGCTCCTCGATGCCGTGGGCGCCCTTCTCCTTGCGGAAGCAGGGGGAGTAGGAGGTGAGGGTCTGGGGCAGCTTGTCCTCGGGGAGGATCTGGTCGATGAAGCGGCCGATCATGGAGTGCTCGGAGGTGCCGATGAGGTAGAGATCCTCCCCCTCGATCTTGTACATCATGCCGTCCATGTCGGTCTGGCTCATGACGCCCTCCACCACGTTGCCGTGGATCATGAAGGGGGGGATGACGTAGGTGAAGCCCTTGTCGATCATGAAGTCCCGGCCGCAGGCCAACACCGCCTCGTGGAGGCGGGCGATGTCGCCCAGCAGGTAGTAGAAGCCGGAGCCGGACACCCGGCCGGCGGCGTCCAGATCGATGCCGTCGAAGGACTCCATGATCTCGGTGTGGTAGGGGACGGGGAAGTCGGGCACCACCGGCTCACCGAAGCGCTGCACCTCCACGTTGCAGCTGTCGTCGGGCCCCAGGGGCACCGAGGGGTCGATCATCTGGGGGATCACCAGCATGATCTTGTGGATTTCCTTGGCCAGCTCGTCCTCCCGGCCCTCCAGCCAGGCCAGCCGGTCGGCGTCCGCCTTCACCTCGGCCTTCAGGGCCTCGGCCTCGGCCAGCTTGGAGGGGTCCTTCTTGGCCTGGCCCATCAGCATGCCCACCTGCTTGCTCTTGGCGTTGCGGGCGGTGCGCAGCTCCTGGGCCTCCTGGATGGTCTTGCGGTTCTCCGCGTCCAGGGCGATCACCTGGTCTACCAGGGGCAGCTTCTCCTCCTGGAACTTCTTCTTGATGTTCTCCTTGACGGCATCGGGGTTCTCCCGGATGAATTTGATATCCAGCATGGTTGTTCACCTCAGATGAATTGATAATTGAGAATGGATAATTGAAAATTGTTAAGGACGGGGCGGGTGGGCCGCCGTCGGTGACTCCTAATCATCAAACGGCTTGAAATGGGGCCCCCGCGCGAGCCCAGCGGCTTTGCCGCGGGTCGCGTGGGGAGGAGGGGCAAGGGAGTGGAGTGGATGCCCGGCGTTTGCGCCGGACGGAACGGAACGGACTTTGCCCCGACGATGTTTCACGTGAAACGGCGTCGGTGCAAGCTCCAGATCGCTCGCTTCCGCGCCAGCGCGAAAGCTCGTTCCTTCCGCTGCACCTCCTTTTCCCCACCGAACCCGCGGCAAGCCGCTGGGCTTCGGTGGGGGCCCCGGAGTTGCGGGAGTTAATTCAGCCACTCGGTGAGGGAGTGGTAGGCCTCCAGGGGGTCGTAGTTCTCCCGCTCCTGGTCGGTGAGGGCGGCGGAGATCTCCCCCAGCACGCCCTCCATGCCGCCATTCCCGGCCAGAGCGGACTCGGCGGCGGCGGCCACGTCCCGGGCGTCGGCATAGCGCCCCTCGTTGTACAGGGCGCGGATCTGGTTCAGGTAGGTGAGGGCGTCCAGCTGCCTCCGGAGGGCGTCCGTCTCGCCGGTGTCGGTCTGGGCGCTGTTCACCTGCTCCTCCAGGGCGTCCACCTGGGTCTGGAGCTCCGTGTTCTGCTCCTTGAGGCTCTCGTTCTCCTGGAGCATGTTCTCCAGGGACTGGACGGTGGAGTCGGAGGTCTGCTGGAGATCGTCCAGGGCGGCCTGGTTGGCCCGCTGCTGCATGAGGAAGGACATGAGCAGCAGCACAAAGGCGGCGGCAAAGAGGATCACCAGATAGAACAGCACGGAATTGCGCTTGTTGGGCCGCTCGTGCTCCGCGGCGTGCTGGAGGCGGCCCCGCTCCTGCTTCTCGGTCTCCTGGCTCACAGGGAGGAACCCCCTTTCCCGGGCAGCTGCTCCAGCAGCTCCAGCAGGGCGTTCAGATCCTCCGGGTTGTAGTACTCCAGCTCGATTTTGCCCTTCTTCCGGCCGTTGACAATGTGGACTTTCCGGCCGAAGCGGCTGGCCAGGGACTTCTCCGCCTCCTTAATATAGAGGGAGAGATCCGGCCCGGCGGCGGTTTTGGGGGCGGGGGGCTCCTTCTCCCCGGCGGCCAGGCGCTTGGCCAGGGCCTCGGTCTGGCGGACGGACAGCTCCTCCGCCACCACCTTCTGGGCCAGCTTCTTCTGCAGCTCCCCGGAGGGGACGGCCAGGATGGCCCGGGCGTGGCCGGCGGACAGCTTGCCCTCCTCCAATAGGAGATGCACCGGGTCGGGCAGGGCCAGCAGCCGCAGGGCGTTGGCCACCGCCGGGCGGGATTTGCCCACCCGCTGGGCCACCTCCTCCTGGGTGAGGCCGTACTCGTCCAGCAGCACCTTGTAGCCGTTGGCCTCTTCAATGGGGTTCAAGTCCTCCCGCTGGAGGTTCTCGATCAGGCCCAGCTCCATCACCTTCCGGTCGTCGGCCTCGATGATCACGGCGGGCACCTCGGTGAGGCCGGCCAGCTTGGCCGCCCGCCACCGCCGCTCCCCGGCGATGATCTGGTAGTAGCCGGAGGAGAGCCGCCGCACCGTCAGGGGCTGAATCACCCCGTGGATGCGGATGGAGTCGGCCAGATCCTGGAGGGACTCCTCGTCAAACCGCTTGCGGGGCTGCTTCAGCCCCGGCTCCACCTGGGAGATGGGGAGGGAGAGGGAGCCCCCCTCCTGGGACTGGAGGGCGGCGTCCCCCAGCAGTGCGCCCAGGCCGCGGCCCAGGCCCCGTTCCATTGCCATTGCTTCATTCCTTCCTTTCCACGCGGGTCACCGCGAATTGGTTGTGCTCCAGCAGCTCGTGGGCCAGGGCGTCGTAGGCCTCCGCGCCCCGGGAGAGGCTGTCGTAGGCGCTCACCGGCTTGCCGTAACTGGGGGCCTCGGAGAGCCGCACGTTGCGGGGGATCACCGTGGCGTACACCTGGCCGGGGAAGTGGCGCTTGACCTCCTCCGCCACCTGCATGGACAGGTTGGTGCGGCCGTCATACATGGTGAGCACCACACCCTCCAGGGCGATTTTGGGGTTGAGGGAGCGCTTGACGATGCGGATGGTGGACAGCAGATCGCTGAGGCCCTCCAGGGCGTAGTACTCACACTGGACGGGCACCAGCACCGTGTCCGCGGCGCACAGGGCGTTGAGGGTGAGCAGCTCCAGGGAGGGGGGGCAGTCGATGAACACGTAGTCGTAGTTGTCCGACACCGTGTCCAGGGCGTCTTTCAGCCGGTACTCCCGGTGCTCCAGGGCGATCATCTCCACCGTTGCCCCGGCCAGGGCCTTGTTGGAGGGGATCACGTCCCCGTAGGGGGTGGACTGGACGGCCTTGGGGGTCTCCGAGCCGTTGAGCAGCACGTCGTAGATGTTGGGGGAGACGGTCTTGTCCACCCCGAAGCCGGAGGTGGTGTTGGCCTGGGGATCGAAGTCGCACACCAGCACCCGGCAGCCCAGATTTTTCAGGGCGGCGGCCAGATTGACACAGGTGGTAGTCTTTCCCACCCCGCCCTTTTGATTCACAATCGCGATGGTCTTAGCCATAGCACACCTGCCTTTTTTGCTTCGCTGCAAAGGGTCAGGTTCTATTATATAGCGGCAGATGGCGCAATTCAACTGATTTTCCGCTGTTTCACGTGAAACGTCGGAAAATTCATAAAATCCTAAAAAATGCGGGCCCATGCTTCACGTGAAACACGGGCCCAACAGGGGAGGCATACCAGACAGGCGGGCGCACACACAGGTGCGCCCCTACTTGGGGATGGTGATGGTGAGCTGGATGGTGTCGGCGGTTTCCTGGCGCAGGCAGTTTGCCTTTACACCGGCCTGCTTCATCAGGGACAGGCCCCGGCTCACCGTGTTGAGGAAGAGCCGCACATCCTTGAGCACGATGGTGGGCTTCCGCCGGGCTGGCGGCGCGGGGTGGAGGAGGCGCTCCACATACTCCTCTGTCTTTGCAACCGTCAGGCCGCCCTCCACCACCGCCCGGGCGGCGGCGGCCTGCTGCTCCGGCGACTCCAGCCGCAGCAGGGCCCGGGCGTGGCGCTCGGTGAAGCCCTTCTCCCGCAGCAGGGCCAGCACCTCCGGCGGCAGCTTGAGCAGCCGCAGCTTGTTGGCAATGGCGGACTGGGACTTGCCCAGCTTTTTGGCGGCCTCCTCCTGGGACAGGCGGTAGGTCTGGATCAGCCGGGACAGGGCCAGGGCCTCCTCCACGAAGTCCAGATCCCGCCGCTGGAGGTTCTCCACCAGGGCCAGCAGGGAGGACTCCTGCCCGTCCACGCTGACCAGGATGCAGGGCACCTCCTCCAGCCCCGCCATGCGGGAGGCCCGCAGCCGCCGCTCCCCGGAGATGAGCTCGTAGCCCCCCGGCACCCGCCTCACCGACAGGGGCTGGAGCACCCCGTGCTCCCCGATGGAGGCGGCCAGCTCCTCCAGCCCCGCCCGGGAAAAGTGGCGCCGGGGCTGGCCCGGGTTGGGGGAAATGGCGGCGATCGGCAGAAAGACCACCTTGTTGCTCTCAAACAGACCTTTTCGACGCAGCAGCGGCATCGGAATTCCTCCTTTGTGGCAGAACCTTGGATAACCATATATTACCAGATCCTGCCGCGAAGGGAGGCGTACGCCGTCGATCGTGAAATATTTTCCAAACCAGGGCAAAAAAGGCCCCGCCGGAGGCCCGGCGGGGCGGCAGACAATCGTAAGATCTCCCGCGAGACGCGTCAGGGCTGTAGAAAGCCCTTGCCGAAGATCTCGCTGGAGTTGGCCACGATGAGGAAGGCGTGGGGATCCACCTGCCTCAGGTGGCGGCGCATGGCCACCGCCTGCCCCCGGGACAGGACGGTGAGCACCACGTGGTGGGTCTGGTCGGTGTAGGCCCCCTTGGCCTGCCACACGGTGGCCCCCCGGCCCAGGGTGTGGGTCACGTAGTCGCACACGTGGACGGGGTCGGAGGTGATGACGAAGAAGGCCTTCCGGCGGTTGAGGGACTCGATGGCGCTGTCCACCAGCACCGACTTGAGGGCCAGGCCCAGCAGGGAGCACAGCCCGGCGGTCATGTCGAACACGAACAGGGCCGCCGCGGCGATCACCACGTCGGAGATCAGCAGAGCCCGGCCCACGTCCATGCCGGTGTACTTTTTCAGGATCATGGCCGCGATGTCGGTGCCGCCGGAGGAGGCGTCGATGTTGAACAGGATGGCCGAGCCCAGGGCGGGGAGGATCACGGCGAAGAAGAGCTCCAGCACCAGCTGGTCGGTGAGGGGGCCGCTCATGGGAAACACCCAGGAGAACACCTGGATCATGCCGGCGGACAGCAGGGAGCAGTACACCGTCCGGAAGCCGAAGCCCTTGTCCAGCACCAGGAACCCCACCACCAGGAAGAGCACGTTGATGACGGAGTTGTAGGTGGAGGCGGAGATCTGGGGGAACAGCTCCCCCAGCAGCACCGCCAGGCCGGCCACGCCCCCCATGGAGAAGTTGTTGGGGAACTTGAAGAAGTACACCCCTACGCTCACCAGCAGGGTGCCGAAGGTCATCAGCAGGAACTCCTGGATCACCTGTTTTCGGTTCATCGGTCTGCCTCCTAAGTATGTTCGTTCAGCGCTGGGACAGGACGGCGCTCCACACGTCGTAGCCGGCGGTGTTGGGGATGTTGCCGACGCGCCACAGGGACACGCCGGTGATGCCGAACATCCGGGCCAGCTGGATCTTGTCCGTCACGCTCTGCTCGTTCTCATACCAGATCTTGTAGCGGCTGCCGTCCTCGGTGGTGTAGAGGGCATAGGGGTTGCGGGAGGCGGTGTCGTAGGTCACCACGGTGTCGCTCTGGTTCAGCCGGGCGGCCAGGGTGGACATGGCCGGGTGGTAGATGGTGGTCTCCAGCAGCACGCCGTTCTCGTCCACGCGGAACCCGGCGGTGCCGAAGGAGATAGCCAGGGCCAGCTTGCTCCGGTCGGCCACGCCGGTGTCCGGATCGGTGAGATCCCGCAGGGCCTCGTACACGCTGTCGAAGGGGGTGACGGGGGAGTAGGTGTTGGTGGTGCCCACATAGGACTCGGGCACCGAGGGCCACTGGTAGTCGTGGGCCATGAGGATCACCTTGTCGGCAGCCTCCCCGATGCCCCGGTAGTCCCAGCCGTCGTACCAGGTGTCGGGCTGGACGCACACATAGAGGCTCTTGTCCGCCGGCAGGGCGGCGCGCAGCTCGGTGAGGAAGGTGACGAAGCTGGCGCGGGTGTCCGCCCCCTTCAGGGCCTCAAAGTCGATGGTGATCCCCGCGTAGTCCGCCGCGGCGGACACCAGGGCGGAGACGGCCTGGGCCCGCCGGGCCGGATCGCCCACCACCCCGTCCACGGTGGAGACCGTGCTGCCGTCGGAGAGGGTGATGGAATCCCCGTCGGAGGCGTATACATTGAGGTTGTAGGGGATGCTCCGGCCCTCCCAATAGCTGGTGGCGGGGGTGGGGTCGGCGGGCATCACCCAGTCGTTGTTGTTGGAGCTGGTGGAGTTGAGCCACGGCCCGCTGGCCGGATCCAGCTCCATCCGGGCCCAGCCCACGCTGACGGCGTCCATGGAGGCGGTCAGGTCGATCTGGGAGTAGGAGGAGAAGGCGTAGAACCCGTGGAGCCAGTCCACGCGGCTGGTGTACCGCTCATACACCCGCACCAGCATGGCGGCGGCCTCCTCCCGGGTGGCGGAGTCGTAGGGGAGGAACTTGAGCTGGCCGCCCGCCCCCTCCACGCCGGTGATCATGCCGATGTCGTAGGCGATGGCGATGTACCCCTGGTTCTCCGTCACGTCGTCAAAGGGGAGGGAGAGATCGGTGAGCTGGCCGGCCAGCTCGTTGTACCCCAGGGCCCGCACCAGCATGACGGCCATCTCCTCCCGGCTGATGTAGTCCTCCGGCCGGAAGGCGCCGCCGGCGTCCATGACGCCGTGGGCCAGGGCGGTCTCCACATAGGAGTAGGCCCAGTGGGAGGCGGAGCAGTCGGAGAAGGAGGGGCTCTCCGGCGTCACCGTGTCCCAGGAGAACATCCGGCACAGCACGGTGACGAACTCCACCCGGGTGAGCTCCCTGCCCACGCCGAAGGTGCCGTCGGGGTAGCCCTCCATCAGTCCGTATTCCTCCACCTTCTGGATCACGTCCGCGGCCCAGCTGCCCTCGGCGTCGGCAAAGGCGGCGTCGGCGGCGGGGGAGAGGGGGGCGGCGGCAAGCAGCAGCACGGCGGCCAGGGCCGCCGCGCAGAACCGGCGCGTCACGGTAATCATATGCAGGATCTCCTTTGCTCAGTAATATGGAACCACCAGCATTGTACCAAAAACCGACACGGAGTACAACCAAAAAACAGGATGCACAAAAGCGGGGGCCGGAGTTTGGGCATTTCTTCCGTATAATTTTTCTAAAAACACGTGACGGGCCCGGGGATTTTTGATAGAATATAGTCAGTTGCAGGGACTTCCAAAATTCGATACAATAAAACTATCTTTTTCTGTGGAGTAAGGAGAGGACTATATGAAGCTGCTGGAGGAGCGCATCCGCACCCATGGCAAGATCCGGGAGGGCGGCGTGCTGAAGGTGGACAGCTTCCTGAACCATCAGATGGATGTGAAGCTGTTTCAGGAGATGGGGAAAGAGTTCCTGCGCCTGTTCGGAGACTGCGGAGTTACCAAGATTTTGACCATCGAAGCATCGGGGATCGGGATCGCGTGCGTAACTGCGCAGTTTTTTGATTGTCCGGTGATTTTCGCCAAGAAGAACAAGACCAAGAACATCGCCGGGGACGTGTACACCTCCAAGGTGGAGTCCTTCACCCACGGCAAGGTGTACGACATCATCGTGTCCAAGGAGTTCCTGCTGCCCTCCGACCGGGTGCTCCTCATCGACGACTTCCTGGCAAACGGCAGCGCCCTGCAGGGCCTGATCAACCTGGTGCGGGACGCCGGCGCCACCCTGGTGGGGGCCGGCATCGCCGTGGAGAAGGCCTTCCAGCCCGGCGGCGACCTCATCCGCGGCATGGGCGTGCGGGTGGAGTCCCTGGCCCGCATCAAGTCCATGAGCGTGGAGGACGGCGTGGAGTTCTGCTGAGCGGCCTGCCCGGCCGGGTGCCGTAACCGTCGTGCCCGTAGGGGCGGATATCATCCGCCCG
>ERZ1643247.2290-NODE-2290-length-15471-cov-10.919045_pt1 | contig 15471 bp, 14 predicted proteins | sample MGYA00579264_ERZ1643247 | MGnify/ENA primary metagenome ERZ1643247 (study PRJEB29033, sample SAMEA4952262) | chicken gut metagenome | biome: Broiler Chicken; feature: Gastrointestinal Tract; material: Caecum | place: Ireland | collected 2018 | study: Broiler... | reverse complement strand
TTGTAACTATTAACTCGTAGTCATTCTTGACTACACCATTATTATACTAGGAGGATTAATAATGGAACAGAATTGGACAGCAGTAATAAAACCTAAAAATCGTTTACTAGATTTACAATTAAAGGAGTTATGGAGATACAGAGATTTGATTATCATGTTTGTTAAACGTGATTTTAAAGCCATGTATAAACAAACAGTTTTAGGACCGTTATGGATTATTATAAATCCACTTTTAACTACTTTAATACAAATGATTGTATTTGGAAATATAGCAGGATTATCTACAAATGGTACTCCGCAATTTGTTTTTTATTTATCTGGCAATGCGGTTTGGCTATATTTTTCTGGTTCATTTTCGAAGACTGCTAATACGTTTGTGAATAACGCTGCAGTTTTTGGAAAAGTCTATTTTCCTAGACTAGTTATGCCGATTTCTGTTACAATTTCAGGATTAATTTCATTTGCAGTTCAATTTATAATTTTGGCGGTTTCGATATTTTTTTATTTTTTAAAAGGGCAAGTATTCCCGAATTACTATATGCTTCTTTTGCCATTATTATTATTGGAAATAGCTTTGCTTTCTATGGGGTGCGGAATTATTATTTCTGCAATGACCACGAAATATCGGGATTTGAGTATTTTAGTAACATTTGGTATACAATTGTGGATGTATGGAAGTGCGGTTATTTTTCCCGTATCATCACTTCCAGAGAAGTGGATACATATTATTATGTTAAATCCCGTAGTTCCTATTATTGAGACATTTAGATATGGATTTACGGGAAACGGGCTTTTTTTACCAGAATACTTATTTTTAAGTATAATAGAAACATTGACAATATTGTTCGTTGGCATGGTGATTTTTAATAAAGTTGAAAAGACATTCATGGATACAGTTTGAGGAAAGGAAAAATATGGAATCAAAGATATTGGCTTTGCGTGTAAGTGGAGTGAAAAAGAAATATAGATTAGGTGTTATAGGAGGCGGAACACTTCAAGGAGATATACAAAGTTGGTGGGCAAGAATTTGGGGAAAAGAGGATCCAAATTCTAAAATTGGAGAGGACACTTCAGAAAAAAACGGTGTTTTTATGGCACTAAAAGGTATTAGCTTTGATGTGTATCAGGGAGAACGTTTAGGTATCATTGGAGGAAATGGTGCAGGAAAATCAACGACCTTAAAGATTTTATCTAGAGTAACTGCACCGACCGAGGGTGAAATTTATATCAATGGAAGAATAAGTAGTATGCTAGAAGTTGGAACAGGCTTTCACCCTGAACTAACAGGACGCGAAAATATATATTTAAATGGTGCAATATTAGGTATGTCAAAAGAAGAAGTTGATAGAAAGATTGAAAATATTATTGATTTTTCCGAATGCCGACAATTTATCGATACACCAGTTAAAAGATATTCATCTGGAATGTATGTGAAATTAGCCTTTTCAGTCGCTGCACATTTAGATTCAGAAATATTAATTATGGATGAGGTACTTGCAGTTGGCGATATGAAATTTCAGCAGAAATGTTTAAAAAAAATGCGAGAAGTAGCAGATGAAGAAGGGAGAACAGTTTTATATGTGAGTCATAATATGAATACAATTCGCCAACTTTGTAATAGATGTATAGTGCTACAAAAAGGCAAGGTTATATTTAATGGAGATGTAGAAGAGGCGATACAAATATATCTCGGAAATGAAAATAAATCTTTGCAAAAAAGTTACAATTTGGAACAATTGGAAAGACCATCGAACTCATATAATCTAGTTAAAATGACATACCTTGAGTTTATTGGTTTGCAAAAACAAGTATATTATAATTCTGAAAAAATGATATTTAAGGTTCGATGGACGGCTAAAGAAAAGTTCGACAAAATTCGATTCCGTATCATTATCAGATATTATGACGAAACACCGGTGGGGGTGGCTGTGTCTCCAGAAATTATAGGGGTTGAAAAAGGAACAGAATATGAAAATACTTTTGAGCTTCAACTAGATTTATTAGCGGAAGGAAAATATTATCTAAATATATGTTTTTACCAAGAAGATGAGGTCGGAAATAGCATTATTTTAGATCATTTAAACAAAATATGTATTTTCGGAATTGTAAATCCATCGGATGATAGTAATAAATTAGTTTGGGATCATAGATGGTGGGGATCTGTAAGATTTCCAGAATTGATTATGCGCTAAAATAAGTTAATTGGTGAAGCTGATATGGAAAGAAATAGTGTAAAGTAATATTTCTGAAAAGAATTTTACAAGTGATACATTATAAATATTTTTATTAGGGAGGAAAAGTTTGTGGAGCATAGTTTGGTTTCAATTATAATTCCAATCTATAATGTTTCAGATTATTTAGATGCTTGCATTCAATCTGCCTGTAATCAGACATATTCTTATTTAGAAATAATTTTGGTTGATGATGGTTCGACAGATGATTGTCCTCAAAAGTGTGATAATTGGGCAAATATAGATCCGCGTATTACTGTAATCCATAAAAAAAATGGGGGCTTATCTGATGCACGAAATGCTGGACTAGATATTGCTACCGGAAAATATATTTATTTTTTAGATGGTGACGATACTATAAAAACTGACTTGATAGAAACGGTTGTTAAATACATGGATGATGGCGCAGATATGGTTTCGTTTCGTTATAATAAAATATTTTCGGGGGGATATACTAAAATAGCCATGTATGATACTGGTTTATTCGAACTTCATACTCCTAAAGATCGGGTTAAGTTTTTATTTCAAACGTTATTGCCTTGTCACATTGGATGGGAAGCATGGAGTAGAATATATTCTCACGAGATTATTAGAAAGTTTCAATTAAGATTTGTAGATAATAGTCGTATATTTGCTGAAGATCTTTATTTTGCAATTGTTTTTTGTGCTCATGCAAAAAAAATTTACAGTATCTCTAATATTTTATATAATTACTTTTTGCGTCAGGATTCTATCATGGATAGAAATAAAGAAAAACTAAATATTGGTCGATTCAATGAGTTGGGAAAATCATTGAAGGAACATTTTATAAAATATGAAGAATGTAAACCACTTATAAAGTGCTTTCCCGCAATTCATTATATGATTATAGATAGGCCCTTGATGAAGGCGATTCATGACTTAGATATATCTCCTAGAGAGTTTCGCCGGTATATTATGGAAGACATAGACGATTATGATTTTTTTGAAAAGCAAATGAAAGAATTACCTAACTACCGTAGGTACTTATGTCTTTGCTTTTCGGGCAGCCAAACGGAGGAACGTTTAAGCTTTGTAAAATATTTACTAAATGGTCATTATACAGGACTCCGAATAAGAAATAGAATTATATATAAGTTTGCAGATTTTTTTGACAGAAATTCTCTATCAATGAGAAGGCTTCAGATTCAATATCAAAGAAGTGAAATGAAAAAGAATCGTATTTTCTACATAGGAGGAGAGGATTATGGCAATATTGGAGACTATCAAATCAACGAAGCTACAGTAGCCTTTTTGCATGAGGAAATGCCAGAATATGAAGTAATTGAGGTTCCTATGAGACAATGGCAAAACAGTAAGCCGTTTTTAAAAAAATACATACGAAAAAAAGATATTATAATTTCTAATGGTGGCGGTAATTTTGGTAATAATTATAGTGATTCTATGAAAGTTCGTAAAGAAATTATACATTTATGGCCCAATAATCCTAAAATAATATTTCCACAAACTATCTTTTTTTCTAATGATACTCAAGGAAAATATGATCTTTTAGAGGCACAAGAATTATATACTAATAGTAATAGAATTATATTATTTACAAGGGATCGTTCATCATATTCCTTTGCACAGGAACATTTTTCTTGTGAGAGCTATCTGATTCCTGATATTGTATTAACTACTATAGTTAAGATTAGAATGCAGAGAAAACCTATAGCCCTTATGTGCTTTCGGAGGGATAAAGAAAAAGCTATGGATGATAAGACGCAGAGTATACTTGAAGAAATATGTAAATCATTCCATATGGCTATTCAATATACAGATTTACAATTAGAATATAATAGTGACAGAAAGGATCAGAAAAAAATTATAGATCAGAAATTGGAAGAGTGGAGCCAAGTGGGCTTAGTTCTTACTGATCGACTACATGGAATGATATTCGCAGCGATTACAGGAACACCATGTATTGCTTTTAGTAATTATAATCATAAGGTGAAAGAGACATATGAGTGGATTAAATATCTGCCGTATATTAAGTATGCTGAGAGTGTGGATCAAGCAAAGGAACATATTACTGAATTACTCGAAATGAAGGATTGCAGATTTGATAATACGCCGCTTCAACCATATTTCAATAAACTTTCACAAATATTGAGAGAATATGGGGAAATTGATAACTGTGCCAAAAACAAAAAATTTAAACAACATATTAAATTAGACAATGCTTGAAAAGTTATACGAAGTGGTACTTTCTAATAATGACAATAAGGTGATTTGGTAAAAAACGAAAAAGTGGTCAAAGCCTTTATTTTTTATAAAATATTTGTAAAGATCAAGAAATCTGTAACTTATAAGGAGTCCTAAAGAGCTCATAAGGGAAGAATGTCTAGTGGAACTGTAGGTCTCAATCATGACATTAGTCTGCTACAGAAAATAAAGGGAAAGATAAAAATAATTTTAAATTTCAAGCAGTGAAAGGAAAGATAGGTGCGATGATCAGGTCAAAAAAGGAATTGTCAGAATATATTAGAGCAGATAATGACTGGCTGCTTCCAGAGCGGATGAAAGAAAAAATGATTGCCTCTTTTGTTTGTTATCCTTCCAAATCATTAAAAAGGTTTTTATTTTATCTTAGAAAGCAGGAATACTATATAAATACTGCAGAAGGTAATCGAGTTAAAGGATTACTTAATTTGTATTTTGAAAGAAAAAAAAATAAACTAGGCCTAAAATTGGGAATAGAGATTGGACCAAATTGTTTTGGGAAAGGGCTGAATCTTTATCATGGCGGGAGCATTGTTATCAATCCTGCTGTGCGAGCGGGGGAGAACTGTAGCCTTCACGGAGCAAACTGCATTGGAAATAACGGGGTATCTAAGGAGGTTCCACACTTGGGCAATAATGTAGATATAGGATATGGAGCCGTACTAATTGGGGGAATCACGATTGCAGATGATATAAAAATCGGTGCAAATGCGGTAGTGAATAGATCTTTTACAGAACCGGGAGTTACAATTGCAGGGGTACCGGCAAAAGTTGTAAAGCGACCTGCTCGAAAGGAAAATAGTTAATGGAGACAAAAAAGGTCAGTATTGTAGTTCCGGTTTATAATGTAGAAAAATATCTACAGTCTTGTATTGATTCTTTGGTATCTCAGACTTATTTAAATCTGGAAATTATTCTGGTTGATGATGCGTCTACAGATAACTGTCCGGCTATTTGCGATGAGGCAGCAAGAAAGGATGGACGCATTAAAGTGATACATAAAAATAATGGGGGAGCTGCAAGTGCGAGAAATGCAGGGCTGAATATTGTAACGGGAGATTATGTCTGCTTTGTGGACAGCGATGATTATGTTGAAAATAAATATATACAAAGACTTGTAAACGTTCTAGAACAGGAAAATGCGGATGCTGCTGTCTGTGGATTCTGGTATTTATACAGAGATCATCTTGAAAAAAAAGGATTTTCTGGCATACATACTGTAATGAATCAGACGGATTATCTTCAACGTTTTTTAACAGATTGGACTTGCGGATTAATTTGGAATAAGATTTTTAGGAAAGAGACTCTCAAAGACGTAAGATTTACAGAGGGGCATAAAATTGATGACGAATTTTTTACATACAAAGTAATTATGAATTGTAAAAGAGTCGTTCTATTCAAAGACCCACTCTATTATTACCGAATGAGGGCAACCAGCGTTATGAGTGCTTCATCTGCCTATGAGGAAAGGTTATTGCTGGATAAAATAGAGTATACACAGGAGCGCTTTGAAAACGTTATTAATCGTTATCCACAATTGACTCAGGCATATTTAGAGGATCTTGCAAATAGTTTGATCAGATTTAAAAGGCAGTCTACTTATTTTTCTGTGGCGTATTCTGAGGTGAAAAAGTTAATCGTTAAATATCAAAAAAGAATTTTGGTGTCAAATTTGAACTTGAAATTGAAATATTCTTTTATAAGGGCGATATATTTTGAAAAAAAGACAAAGAACAGTATTGAATATAACAGACAAAGAAAGTATGAATTTTTTGAATAAGCAGAGGGGATGAACAGTGAAAAGGTTTCTATTACGTGCTTGGCATTTGTGTCAGCGTATTATAAAAGGAATAAGATTATTTCCAATGCATAAAAGAAATTTTGGGTTTGGTATCGCATGGACAATTTTTATCGATGGACTGGTGCCTCCAGGAAAGAGCGAGAAATATATTAATACCATTGAGAAATATGTTTCCGATTACCTGCGCCCTTTGACTGAAAAATATAAAAGAGATGCATACGTACCGATTGAAAAGATGGAGACTTCATTTGACAGAGTACCCGTGTGGTGCTGTTGGTGGCAGGGCGAGGATAAAATGCCGGAACTTGTGAAGATGTGTAATGATCGCCTTCGTCAGGTTTTGCCAAATGAAGCTGAACTTCGTATGATTACCCAGAATAATTATAGAGATTATGTGGAACTTCCCAACTATATTATTCAGAAGTTTGAAACAGGCAAGATTTCGATAACTGCCCTTTCAGATATACTTCGTGTTGCTTTGCTTAGCGAATATGGTGGATTTTGGATAGATTCGACAGTATTTGTCAGTGGAACATTTCCAAAAGAATTTGTTTCCCGAAATTTTTATGCACAACGTATGTATGATCCAGAAAAATGGAGTCATGAAGCATGTAAAGGGCGTTGGTGTGGTTTTATGATGTCTGGCTCTCGGCAGAATATCATTTTCCGATTTTTAAAAGATGCATTTTATCAGTGGTGGAAAGACTATGATTGTGTTATAGACTATGTGATTTTGGATTATTTTCTGCTTGCAGCGTATCATAATATTCCTGTAATTCGTGAAATGGTGGATAGCGTTCCGGATAATAATACGGACGTGTTTGAAATGTATAAAGTTCTTCATTATCCGTATAGTAAACAGTTGGTGAAAAAGTTGACTGATACTACAGTAATGCACAAATTAACCTATAAAATAGACCTTTATAAAACGACGGAGAATGGAGAAGAAACGTTATATGCACATCTTCTTAATTCCGTTAATAGTCATAGCCCTATTTAGCAATTGTTTCGGAGAAATTTATGGAAGAAAAAGTAAGTATAATTATACCTGTTTATAAAGCGGAGAAAACAATAGAGCGTTGTGTGCAATCTATAGCAGAAGGAACTTATCAAAATGTTGAAATTATATTAATAGAAGACTGTTCACCGGATACAAGCCTTAAAAAGTGCAGAATACTGGAAAAAAAATATGATTCAGTTATAGTGAAACATAATATAGAGAATAGAGGAGTTTCTTATACCAGAAATCAGGGACTAAAATGCATTACCGGAAAGTATCTGATGTTTGTTGACAGTGATGACTGGGTTGAACCGGATTATGTCGAAAGTTTTGTTAATGAGATGGCAAAAGCAAACCTTGCAATGGTGATTTCCGGTTATGTTAATCACGATGAAGTATTTAATGGAAGAACAGATATATTTGGATGGGGGAATACAGGGAAAAGTCAGGTTTCTGATTTGAGCGAGAAATTGCCAGAACTTTATCATAATCGACTTCTCCAGCAATTGTGGAACAAGATTTTTAGAACAGAAGTTGTTTTAGAAAATGAGATCTGCTTTGATGAAACAATTAGTATGGGGGAGGATTTCCGATTTATATTGGAGTATCTTGCAAAAGTAAAACAGAAGAGTGATAAATGTGTATTGCTTGATCGCCCTCTTTACCATTATATCCGGGATAATGAGACTTCGCTGATGTCTACGTTTGGAAATGAGAATATTGCGGAGCCACTAAAAAATATTTCGTTAATGAGCCCATTACTGGATATAGGGCAGGAAGAACAAAAGCTTTTCTATGAAAAGGAGAAAGATCGAATTGTCGGGCAGTATGCATATAGAATTATGCATAATTCAAATTGTTCAATAACTAAAAAAATGGATTTATTAAAAGAGATAGCAGGCAGTACGTGGAAAAAATGGTTTATAAAATTATCTATTATATGTGTGAAAGAGAAGATAGCACAACATCAAATTAAAAAGTAAAGAAATAAACTGTTTTGTAGGAAGGAAGTTTGTAGATATTATAGTAAAATGTAAAATCAGGAAGATATCCTTCACTCTGCTTTTGTTTGGATAGTGATAGTGGGTATAGGTTATGGAATAGGAATAAGAGGAGTTTACAGGATGATGAATCAAGAAATTGGCGATAAAAATATGTTTATAGACAGTAAATTGGGGGGGCGAGAACAAAAATTTAGAAAAATGTATAGATAACATTGATAAGGAAATAGAAAAAATCGCAGTATTAATCCCTTGTTACAATGAAAGCAAAACTATTGCAAAGGTTATTAGTGACTGGAGAAAAAGTCTTCCTGAAGCGACTATTTATGTTTATGATAATAACTCAACCGATGGGACGGATGTAATTGCTAAGAATGCGGGAGCTGTTGTTCGATACGAGTATCAGCAAGGCAAGGGAAATGTTATACGAAGAATGTTTAGAGAAATAGATGCAGAATGCTATATTATGGTCGATGGTGATGATACATATCCTGCAGATGCAGCGCCTGAAATGGTTGAAAAGATATTGAAATACCAGGTGGATATGGTTGTGGGGGATCGTCTTTCTTCTACATATTTTACAGAGAATAAACGACCCTTTCATAATATGGGTAACTCTGTAACAAGAGCCTTTATTAATGGTATTTTCAAAACAGATATCAAGGATATCATGACTGGGCTAAGAGCATTTAGTTATCAATTTGTAAAAACATTTCCTATTCTGTCTGAAGGATTTGAAATTGAAACGGAAATGACAATTCATGCCATAGATAAAAATATGCGGATTGACAATGTGGTCGTTGAGTATAGAGACCGTCCGTCTGGAAGTGAATCTAAATTGAATACGATACCTGATGGAATAAAAGTTCTTAAGACTATTTTTAATTTATTTAAAAATTATAAACCGTTAATGTTTTTTGGATATGTTGCGGCTATATTATTACTATTGGCGCTAGGATTTTTTATTCCGGTATGGAGAGAATATTTATTGACCGGTCTAGTAGAAAGATTCCCGACTTTGATAGTTTGCGGTTCAGCAGCAATTGCCGGAATTTTGTGCTTGTTTGCTGGAATTATTTTGGAGACTGTGATTCAAAAAGACAGACAGCAATTTGAATTTCGTTTGCAGATAACAGAAATGATGTATAAATCATTGAAAAGAGATAATTAATCTTTAAGTCGTGGGAGGTTTTTCTATTGCGTCAAATAAAAAAGATTGCCGATAAAATTATGGATGTCCGGACTACATCTATCCTTATTGCATTACTTATTGTTAGAATTCCATATCTGCTGGCTTATTATCCGGGACTTATGATTTATGACACTGGAAGCTCTATCGCCCAATTTTATGGTTTCAAAACTCATGTTGTGGCTATAAGCAATATGCCAGATGCTATTTTATCAAATCATCATATGATTCTTTTTACATATCTGATGGGTGGCTTTGTTAAATTAGGAGATTTATTGGGAAGTCAGAATTTAGGCTTTTTTTTCTATGTTCTTATACAAGTGCTGCTGAGTAATCTTATTATCTCATATGGCTTGAAATCGATAAAATATCGCGTGAACTCAATATTGTATCTAATCGTTTTGCTTTTGTATATGTTTTTGCCAGTTATTTCTTTATGGCAATTGACAATGAGCAAAGATGCTTTCTTTTCTGCGTTCATTATGCTTTATTCCGTCATGTTGTTTCGAATAGTTGATACACATGGGGAAATATTCAAGAATAAAAAATTTGTTGGCCTTTTGCTCGCTGTTACGCTAATGTGCGTATTATCCAAACAACAGGGATCCTATATTGTGCTTATATGTGCAGCAGTTTTGCTGATTGTATATAAGAAAAGCGCATTATTTAGCTCAATAGTGATGGCGTTGATTGGAGTATTCTATCTTACAATTTTTACTGGTATCATATTACCAAATCTTCATGTCGCATCAAGCAGTAAGCAGGAAATGATGGGATTTATGTTTCAACAAACAGCTAAGTATGTTGTGGATTATGGAGAGGATGTAACTCCAGAAGAGAAAAATGCTATAAATGCTGTATTGCCTTTTGATGATTTGGCGGAACTTTATGATCCATATATGCAGGATTCAGTGAAATTTGAATATAATCAGGAATCAACTGATGAGGAGAGAACAGAATACATCAAAACATGGTTTGAGATGTTTTTCAAGCATCCGGACAGTTATTTTTCTGCCACATTACTTAACTGCAGTGGGTTCTTTTTGCCTGGATACGAAAATGAATACAGCTATTGGCCGGTTTATTTGGAGCATTCTGAAATACTAAATGAACATGAAAACTTTACGTTGATTAACGTCAAGCCTCCTATCATTTATTCTGGAATGACTGTTATAGTGGAATTATTAGGAAGACTTCCTGTTATTTCACTATTGTTTAAGTCCTCCTTTTATGTTTGGGCAATGATAGTGGGTATAGTAATATCGTTAATTAAGAAAAGATTTGAAACATTGATATATGCATTACCCGCTATTTTATCGATTTGCCTATTATTTATAACACCGGATGTAGAATTTAGGTACGTGTTGCCGTTTGTTTATTTTGTTCCGGTATTTTACGCATATATTTTTCGGAAAAAGGAGCAGAAATGATAAAATTATTAAAACAGCTCTTTGGATTCGGAATAGTAGGGATTATATGTTTTATTATTGATTATGGTTTGATGATTATATTGACAGAGGTTGTTGGGTTAACTTATTTAGTGTCATGTGCATTATCATTCATAATCTCAACAATTGTAAATTATATTCTAAGCATGAGGTATGTCTTTGAATCTAAGGAGAATGTTAACAAGACTGTCGAATTTATTTTATTTGTCATAATGAGTACAATTGGGTTAGGATTAACTGAGCTTTTAATGTTTTTAGCTGTAGATAAACTCAATATTTATTATATGATTTCCAAAATTGTTGTAACAGGAATCGTGATGATCTATAATTTTGTGACACGTAAGATTTTTTTGGAAAAGCATTAAAAGGGTGCTTTCAATTACCAGGATAATCAGTTATATATACTTTAGAACGTGTGAACAAAATCGGTGGCGTTAGAGCACAGTTAAACCTTTGTATAATGGTTTTTCGCGTAATGATGGAAATAGGAAAGGCAACTATCCTAAATCCTTTCTGTTATTTGGTTTATATCCTTACACAGAAAAACTAAACTTTTAATATAGAGAAAGTATTACAGGAGAGAACTATAAAGAATAGAGAATAAGATCAAAGTATTGCTTAGTCAGAAGGTGTTAGCGAGTATGAAAAAACATGCAATGTTGATTATGGCACACAATCAATTTGAAATACTTAAAAAGCTTATGCAACAGTTAGATCACGAACGTAACGATCTATATATACATATAGACCATAAAAGCCGTGGATTTAATCCCGGTGAGTTTGATCATCTTTGTAAAAAAAGTAAAGTTGTTTTCGTACCAAGGATGTCCGTGCACTGGGGAGATTCAAGTCAGGTAAAATGTGAACTATGTTTGATAGAGGCGGCGTTAAAATCAGGAGAAAATTATTTATATCTGCATCTGTTGTCTGGAGTAGATCTACAGATTAAACCGACGGAGCAGATCCATAGTTTTTTTGATCGATATCCGGAAAAGCAGTTTATAGCTCTTCGGAATACTGTTTCTGGTCTGAGCGGTCTGAGCAGATATTATTTTTTTCTGCCGCTCCGTTCCTATAATAAATATATAGCCAAAGGTCTGGATTTAGTATCTGAATTTATCCAGAAAATGCTGAAAGTGAACAGACTGAAAAAATTTTCATTTACTTTGTGTAAATCGCAGAATTGGTTTTCTATTACGGGAGAATGTGCGGCATATGTATTAAGCAAGAGAGAATTTATTGAAAAATTTGTCAAATACACTTGTTGTGCTGATGAAATGTTTTTAGGCACAGTGGTTGTAAACTCAAGATTCAGGGATCAGATTTATGAGCCTTATCGCAGCCCGGGCGGTCATATGCGTTTGATAGACCGTGATAGAGCTGAGGGGGCATCTCCTCATACTTTAACAATGGATGATTGGAAAATGATTGAACAGTGTCCATATTTTTGGGCTAGAAAATTTGACTTGAAAAAAGATTCGGAGATAATAGAGAAAGTGTTTAACACTTGGCGATAAATGCCTTGTAATATGATATTGGTTATGCAGAAAGTGAGTTATATTTTTTTGATTCTTCTGATTTTGAATAGCCGAGAGTGTAATTGTATTTGTTGAGGATTAAGTAATGAAGGGCGTAGTTAAAAAAGTAGTTAAGTCAGTATTGTTTGGTCCATTGTCTACTATAGCGTCATTTGTGTTTCGCTTTATTTCGAAGTTGGAATACAGCTATTTCAACAATCAATGGGATAATCAAGGATGGAAAAAACCAGACCAGTCTGAAATAGATTTAGTCCGTGAAAATGTGACGATAATTTTTAAATCATTTGAGCGTCAGAAAATGGCAATGCGATTGTACAGAAACATTCAATCCTATTATCCGGGGATACGCGTTATTATTGCAGATGACAGCTCAAAACCGCTTGATCTGCAGGGTGATTCATTGCAGGTGATTCAGCTCCCCTTTAACAGCGGCCTGAGTTACGGTCTGAATCGTGCACTTGAGAAAGTCGAGACGCCATATGTGATGAGAATGGATGACGACGAACTTCTGACAGTGAAGACGTGTCTGGGAGCGCAGGTGAAATTTCTTGAAATGCATCCGGAAGTAGATCTGGTCGGCTTCTGTACACTGACAGCGATCCGATGCATGAATCCGGATGAGGAAGTCAGCAGGTTTACATCATTCAGTATGAAAGGAGCTCCGAAACCACTTCGTATTCCTCATATGACACAGATTGACGGTAATCATTTTGTAATGGGGAAAGTTCCGAATCTGTATGTGGCAAGGACGGACAAGGTCAGAAGTATAGGCTGGGATGAGAATATCCGTATGCTGGATCATCAGGATTTCTTCTGGCGGGCAGCAGGCAATCTGGTGTCTGTGATTGCATTGGGGACAGCTGTGTTTCATTACCATAATCCGTTTCAGCGGCATTACCAGAAGTACAGACAGGATGTAGATAGTGATAAGGATTATATTGTCCGAAAAAGGAAAGTGGGATTGTAATCTTTCAGTTGTAGAAAGATGGAAAATACATATTGATTGATAATGAGTTGTGAGAGGAGCGGGATAATGACAGAGTCAATAAAAAATACTGTGATAGGCGGTGTCTTTACAATTATAGGCGCGACAATAGGCGCGGCAATAGGTGCGTATGGTATGTATTTATCATCGGAAAATTCCGATCAGACACTAGAGCAAAATTATCAAGCGCTGCAGGATGAAAATGAGCAGTTAAAAGAAACTATTGAGGAAATGTCTGGAGAAATAAAATCTTTAAAAGAGCAATTGGAGGTACAGGAGACAGATTCGGATAAACCGGATAATGAAGTTGAAGGTACAGATAGTAGTTCTGTGTCTCAAAATGAGAGAACTCGGTTAAAAGATCTTGCGCAAGTAGATCCTTTTTACTATGAATTGTTAGAGCCATTTACGGATTCATACGGGGACTTATATGAAATAGGATATCAGTTTGATGCATCAAACAATGCTTATGCAGTCTATGGTTTGCAGGGAGAATATACAAGTTTTTCGGGCCGGATTGTTTGTTCAGAGGCAACGGGATCAGGTGCTGATATGAGTATGATGATATATAAGGATGATGAGCTGATAGATACTATTACAAATATAAATAAGCAGGTAGAAACCAAGGAAATCGGTCCTTACGATATTAGCGGTGCAAGGAGATTAACAATCAAAACATCCAATAACGGAGATTATCCGAATGGATGGTGCTATTTGGTAAATGCATTTGTTGAATGAGTTAATGATACTTGGCTAATATTGGTAACCTGAACTGGCATATTCCAAAGGAGAAGATTAGAATGGAACACCACACATTAGACGTTTATCCGATTCCGAAAGATAAGGAACCATTATATATTAACGAACCATGGTTGATTGACCGTTCGTTGCTGGAAATCAGCAATGGCAGCACAGACCCGGAGCAGGAACAGGATAATATTCGCGTTTACATTCCAATGGACATTAATAAGAATGCAATTCTTAGAAGGCTGGATATGTTGATTATACATTACGGAGAAGCAAATGAGAAAAATGAGATTGATTTCAGTATAGACGTTGATATGCTGGTTTCCCAGATTGAGATCTATGATCAGATATGGTATGCGAGACATATGACCGAAAACAGTAATCACAGCCGGGAAGCGGTGGATCTGGTGAAAGAATTCATTGCCCGGCTGGAGGAGATACCGGATGGCTGCGCAGAATTATTTCCGTTTGAGCTGATTGATACTCTTAGGAAAGAGTATTTATAGTGGATAGGGGCCTATACAGATGGTAATGGAGTTTATGATGTAAAGTCCAGTGAGTAATGCGTTTACGGGGCTCAAAAGTAAGTGCTACGGGAGAACTCTACATTATCGTTCCCGAAGGTAAAGTTATACTGCTCAACAATATATTTTTACTTGTCGAATCTAGTAGAATACACTATAATATTTTTGTGGTGACAAAGTATTATTCTCGGAAGAGAAGAATTACTTTGTCTTTTTTTGGCGTTTTAAATATTAGGTGTATGGGAAATTACTAGTACCGTGCTAGTTTTATCTATTTATGAGGTAATAACTCCAGAAAACTACAAGTTTTTTAAAGGAGTTGTCCCAATGGAATATTACGGCGCGGTATATATTTTGACTCGTAAGAACCGTTTGCACGGACATTCTGAGTCATTATAATGCTGAGGTAGAGCCACTTGTCCGGACTAGTGGAGCCACCTGTTTATAGTTACTCGACTTGAGCAGGATCCAAATATTCTTTAGATCAGAAGATTAACGAGGAACAACGTCTATTAAAACTATATTCGGAAGAACCTGCACAGCTCTGGAATATAATGAAGCATTATGTGGGATTTAGTAGATGTTATCACAATTCTTTCAGGAGTTACTCATAAGAAATTTTCGAGAATTCCCAGAATTCATTATTACCGACAACTGTGGATCAGATCAGGAGCTGGCGCCAGTAACCCAGAGGACGGTCTCTTTTGCTGAGTGTGCGTGGTAAGGTGATTTTACAGCCACAGGGTAAGGAGTTTTTTACATGACG
>ERZ1643247.2289-NODE-2289-length-15473-cov-6.541705_pt1 | contig 15473 bp, 14 predicted proteins | sample MGYA00579264_ERZ1643247 | MGnify/ENA primary metagenome ERZ1643247 (study PRJEB29033, sample SAMEA4952262) | chicken gut metagenome | biome: Broiler Chicken; feature: Gastrointestinal Tract; material: Caecum | place: Ireland | collected 2018 | study: Broiler... | reverse complement strand
CTTAGAAATTCATTGGCATATGGCAGGCAAATATATTTTTACCATTTAAAACTGGAAGAAAGAACAATTCCTTTTCAGAAAAGCTGATTTCGTGTATAATGATAAATAATGCTGTCCCGGCAGTGCTCTGCAGGACAGGATGTCAGTAAAAAAGAGAAAGTTTATAAACGGAAGCTGTACATATTTAAGACGGTACAGCATGGAAGTTCAGAAATAGAAAAACGGGATGAATCAGCTATGAAGAAGATGAAAAGAAGAACGCAGCGGAATATTCTGCTGGGGATTTGTGTTCTGGCTGTGTTTCTGCTGATTGTTCTGCTTATCCGCGGAATTGGCCGGCTTACGGCAGGCCATGCGGATACGTCAGAAGGAATCGGGTATATAGAGAGTGCAGAGTCCGAGGATATTACAGTTATAGAAGAAAAAATCAGCCGTCTGGAAGAGCAGGACGGCGAAGACAGCGGGGAGCGCAGCTTAAAAGAGCGCTTCTCACAGGCGGTTGTTATGGGAGATGCGTCTGCCCTGGGATTTACAGAGTATAATATTCTCAATGCATCCAGTATTGCGGCAGAGGCAGGTGTGCATCTGGATCAGTCTGACAGCCTGATTCAGAAGACAAAAGCGCTTAGTCCCCGGATTATTTTTCTGTCACTTGGAAGCGCTGATGTCAATGCTGCAAACGGAGATATTGCTCAGTTTACGGAACTGTATGGAGAGTTTCTGGAAACCCTGCAGGCAGAAATCCCGGATGCGCACATTTTTGTAAATTCGATCTTCCCTGTGCAGGAAAAAGCGTATAAAGATTATCCGGCTTTTGAGCAGATCGGGGAGTATAATGCCGCCCTGGAACAGTTGTGCGACAGTCAGAGGGTGGGGTATATTGATAATACCGGTATTGTAGAAGATCAGTATTATGAGGAGGACGGGATACATTTTAATCAATCCTTCTTCTCTGTATGGGCAGAAAATATGGCGGAGGTGGCCGTACTGTGAAACAGATAGGACAATATGCGGCTGTGGCCGCAAAATATGTGATATCCGTGCTGATCGCAGGATATATCGCACTGCTCCTGCTGTTTGTGGGAGAAAGCAGGAGACCCTTTGATGAAGTGAGCAAAGATGTAAGTAGGGCGATAGATACGGACCGGCTTTCCGAACAGGACAGTCAGGCGCTGAAGAGAAATTTCGGGCTGAACAGTTCTGAGTTTTCCGGAGTGCTTTACTATGCATCTGTATCAGGAATTTCCGCGGAAGAGGTGCTGCTTGTTCAGACTGCGGATGACAGTCAGATCACGCAGGTAACGGATGCGCTGAAGGAACATGTGGAGAAGCGCATGGAAGAATTTGCAGGCGATATGCCGGAACAGGGGGCTCTTCTTGAAAATGCCGTACACAGTGTGAGAGGAAATTATATCTTTTTTGCCGTCTCACAGGATGCGGAGCGTTACAGAAAGACATTCGCGGACAGTCTGTAGTCAGAAAGCCGCATACAGAGTGCGGCGGGAGGAAACGGATATGCTATTTAGCAGTATTACTTTTTTATTTTACTTTTTGCCGGTTGTACTGGTACTTTACTATCTTATCCCTGCAAAAGCAAAAAATATTGTTCTGCTTATATCCAGTCTGGTATTTTATGCATGGGGCGAGCCGGTATATGTGGTGCTTATGCTTCTCTCGGTCTGCTTCAATTATTTCTGCGGAATCGAGATCCAGGCAAGAGAAGAGGAACCGCGCAGAGCAAAGCGAAGCGTAATCTTTGCTATTGTGATCAACATTCTGATCCTTGGATTTTTTAAATATTATGGATTTATTCTGAATATCGTATCAGACCTGTTTTCTGTGGATATCCCATACCGGGAACTTCCGCTGCCGGTGGGAATTTCCTTTTACACATTTCAGGCAGTATCCTACGTGATTGATATTTACCGGAAGAAGACCGGGGCCCAGAAGAACTTTCTTCTTTTTGCCCTTTATATCTGCATGTTCCCTAAACTTATTGCAGGGCCTATTGTACGCTATGAGGATCTGGAAAAGCAGCTGACAGCGCGGAAATTTTCTGCCGGAAAGATCGGACAGGGATGCCGGTATTTTATTCTGGGTCTGGCAAAAAAAGCGGTACTGGCCAATACCGCGGGCGCGGTGTTTGAACAGATTTCAGCAGGACCGGCAGCCAGTATGTCTGCACTGACTGCATGGATCGGGTGTATCTCCTTTGCATTTCAGATTTATTTTGATTTCAGCGGATATTCCGACATGGCCGTCGGCCTGGGAAAAATGTTCGGTTTTGAATTCCGAAAAAACTTTGATTATCCCTATACAGCGGCCAGTATTACAGACTTCTGGAGAAGATGGCATATTTCATTAAGTACCTGGTTCAGGGATTATGTTTATATTCCGCTTGGAGGAAACCAGTGTTTTCCGGCCAGAAATGTATTTAATCTGATGGCCGTATGGACGCTGATCGGTATGTGGCACGGATCCGCCTGGAACTTTATTGTCTGGGGGGTATATTACGGAATTATTCTGGTCGTGGAAAAGTATGTCTGGGGTGTTTTCCTGGATGAACTTCCAAAGATTGTGGGACGGATTTATACCGGAATCCTTGTGCTTGTGGGATGGGTATTTTTCTTCAGCCCCAGTCTTGGCTACTCTGTAAGATATCTGCTGGCTATGATCGGGGCAGGAGCAGGATTTGCTGACGGCGAGGGGATCTTTCTTCTGCTTACCCACTGGCTTCTGTATGTTCTTGCGGTTCTGTGTTCCGGAACAGCCGGAATCCGGCTGTTCCGCGGCATAACAGGGATTCCCTCAAACCGGAAAGTGCGGGCGGTTGTTGAGACGGCTGCCTATATGGGAATATTTTTTATCTCCACAGCGTTTCTTGTCACTGATACATACAATCCGTTTATATATTTTAGATTTTAGGTGAAAAAATGAAAAAGAGAAAGAGATCAAAAGGACCGGCGGACAGTCTGCTGGGACTGCTGTTTCCGGCAGTTCTTCTGCTGGTTATGGTTATCAATCTTCTGGTCCCTGACCGGAAGACGTCTGAATCGGAGAACCGGGAGCTGGCCGGGAAACCGCAGCTTTCAATGGATAATGTGACCGGCGGGGATTTTATGGAGCAATATGAAAATTACGCGGAGGATCAGTTCGCAGGCCGTGATTTGTGGCGGAGTATCCGGGTATCTTTAAGCCGGCTGGGGGGCAGCCGGATGGAGAATGGCGTTTATATCGGAAAAAACGGCCGGCTTTTTGAAGAAATTGCTGTCCCTGATCAGGGGCAGATGTCCGGAAACCTTACTGCCATAAAAAGTTTTACGGACAGATATCCGGATATTCCGGTTTCAATGATACTGGTTCCGGATGCGGCATGCGTACTGAATGAAAGCCTTCCGCCTTTTGCAGCAGTGGAGGATCAGAGCCAGCTGATCAGTATGGTAAAGAATGAACTGGCCGATTCGGTAAACTGGATTGATGCAGTGTCAGTATTGAACCGGCACAGATCGGAAAATATATATTATAAAACAGACTGCCGCTGGACATCTCTGGGAGCATTTTATGTTTTTCAGGAAGCAGCACCGGCTTTGGGAATTGAAGAGGATGTGTCAGACGACTTTGTTTCCTATGCAGTATCGGATGATTTCAATGGAGGACTTTCCTCACAAAGCGGAGTATTTCTGGATGAGACAGAGCAGATTGATATTTATGTCCCGACCGCAGGGGATAATGACCTGACAGTGACCTATGTGGATGAAGCCAGAAAAACCACCTCCATCTATGATTCTTCAAAGCTGGAGACAAAAGATCAGTACAGTGTATTTCTGGGCGGAGATACCTCTGTCGCGGACATCCGGACAGTATCCACAAGCAGTGACAGACTCCTTTTGGTGAAGGATTCTTTTGCAGACTGCTTTATCCAGTTTCTGACTCCTTTTTACCGGGAGATCGTTGTAGTGGATCCCCGTTACTGTACGGAGTCTCTGGATGAGATTATGGACACATACCGTATTACGGATGCACTTATACTGTACAGTGGAAATACATTTTTTACAGACAATAATATCAGTGGAGTGTTTACAGGTGAGTAACAGAATACAGGAAGAATTCATACAGAAAAAAGAGCCGGTAAGGCTGAATAAGTACTTAAGCGAGGCGGGGGTCTGCTCCAGAAGAGAGGCTGACCGCCTTATTGAAAGCGGAAAGGTTACCGTAGACGGCCAGCCTGCCAGGACAGGAATGCGTATCAGGCCCGGACAGGTGGTAAAAGTCGGAAAAAGAACAGTTTCGAAGCAGGATGATATGGTTGTCCTGGCTGTGAATAAGCCAAAGGGAATCGTATGCACGGAGGAGAAGCGGGAGCGAAACAGTATTGTCCGTTTCCTGAATTATCCGGTCCGGGTGACCTATGTGGGACGGCTTGATAAGGATTCCCGCGGGCTTCTGCTTATGACGAATAACGGAGACATTATTAACCGGATGATGCGCGCTGCAAACCGGCATGAAAAAGAATACAAAGTGACGGTGGATCATGAGATTACGCCGGAGTTCTTAAACCGGATGGCGGCAGGTGTCCCTATACTGGATACAGTGACACGGCCCTGTACGGTAAAACAGATCGGGAAATATACCTTTTCCATTATACTGACTCAGGGACTGAACCGGCAGATCCGCCGGATGTGCCATGCCCTTGGCTATGAGGTAAGGGATCTTGTGCGTGTACGGGTGATGAATATTCATCTGGGCGGACTGAAAGAGGGGGAATACCGGAAACTGACAGACCGGGAACTGGAAGAGCTGTATGATATGATCAAGGACTCTCCCGGGACGGTGTCCGGCAGATAATATCCGGACCTGCCGCATAAGAAGTTCGGCGGAAAAAGGGCCGGCGGATCCGGCCGGACAGCGTATCAGACAGGAGGAAATTATGGAAGAAAAGAAAAAGCGCATGCGCGAACTGGTGGAATTCCTGAACCGGGCAAGACGCGCATATGAGCAGGAAGATACAGAGATTATCAGCAATTATGAATATGACCGGCTTTATGATGAACTGCAGGAGCTTGAGAAGGAGCTGGGAACAACGCTTGCATCAAGTCCTACCGTAAATGTGGGGTATGAAGTGTTAAGCGAACTGCCCAAAGAGCGGCACGAGCGGCCGATGCTGTCCCTGGATAAGACCAAAGATGTGGAACGGCTCAAAGAGTTTCTGGGAGATCAGAAAGCAATGATTTCCTGGAAGCTGGACGGGCTGACCATCGTGCTTACCTATCGGGAAGGGGAACTGCAGAAAGCGGTTACAAGAGGAAACGGCGAGGTAGGAGAGGTTATAACAAACAATGCCAGAGTATTTCAGAATCTTCCCTGCCGGATTCCCTATCAGGGAGAGCTGATTCTGCGCGGAGAGGCAGTCATTTCTTATCGGGATTTTGAGAGAATTAATGAGGAAATCGAAGATGTGGATGCCAGATATAAAAATCCCCGGAATCTGTGCAGCGGTTCCGTGCGCCAGCTGAACAATGAGATTACGGCAAAGCGGAATGTGAAATTTTACGCGTTTACACTGGTGAGAGCAGAGGGAGTGGATTTCCATAATTCCCGCCTGTATCAGATGAAATGGCTTTCGGATCAGGGATTTGACGTGGTGGAAAATCATCCGGTTACTGCAGAAACCATTGATGAGGAAGTCCGGTGGTTCGCACAGCATATAGAGAAAAACCAGATTCCATCGGACGGACTTGTACTTGTCTATGATGATATCGCATATGGAGAGTCCCTGGGAACTACGGCGAAATTTCCCAGAGATTCTTTCGCCTTTAAGTGGGCGGATGAGATCCGTGAGACCACTCTTCTTGAGATTGAGTGGAGCCCTTCCCGTACAGGACTGATCAATCCGGTTGCCGTTTTTGAACCGGTAGAGCTGGAAGGAACTACAGTGAGCCGGGCAAGCGTTCACAATATCAGCATCATGGAGGAACTGGAGCTGGGTGTGGGAGACCGGATTGAAGTATACAAGGCAAATATGATTATTCCCCAGATTGCCCGGAACCTGACCAGAAGCGGCGTGAAGGATATTCCGGAGGTCTGTCCCGTGTGCGGCGGCAGGACGGAAATCCACATGGAAAACGATACAAAGACACTGTACTGTACCAATCCCCGGTGTCAGGCAAAGCATGTAAAAGCCTTTGCATTGTTTGTCAGCCGGGACGCCATGAATATTGAAGGATTATCAGAGGCAACGCTGGAAAAGTTTATTTTCCATGGCTATATCAAAGATTTTACAGATATTTTTCATCTGGACAGATATGAAGAGCAGATTAAAAAGATGGAAGGATTTGGGGAAAAGTCTTACATCAATCTGCAGAACAGTATAGAAAATGCCAGAAATACAACAATGCCCCGGCTGATTTATGCTCTTGGCATTCCGAATGTAGGGGCGGCCAACGCAAAGGTGATCTGCCGGGCCCTCAATCAGGATCCCCGGAGAATTCTGAATGCTACAGTGGAAGAACTCAGTGAGATATCCGGCGTAGGCGGAGTGATCGCAGGGACGTTTGTGGATTATTTTGCTGATGAAGGGCACCGGGATGTATTTCTGCGGCTGCTTAAGGAAGTCCGTCTTCCGAAGGAGGAGAGCGGGACAGACGAACAGATTTTCAGCGGCATGAACTTTGTGATTACCGGAAGTGTGAATCACTTTGCCAACCGGAGTGAAGTGAAGGAGGAGATTGAGAAGAGAGGAGGCAAGGTGACCGGAAGCGTGACTTCAAAGACAAATTATCTGATTAATAATGATACGGCTTCTGCTTCCGCAAAAAACCGGAAGGCAAAAGAACTTGGAATTCCGATTATATCGGAAGAGGAATTTCTTGAACTGATGAATCAATAGTAAGAAAGGCAGGGAATGTGTGAATTTATTACGAACAAAATTGTTGGAAAAACTCCAGGAAAAACTAAATGAAACATTAAAGGCGGTACTTCCCGTGATCGGTATCGTCCTGGTGCTCTGTTTTACTGTGGCACCCATTGAGCCGGGAATTCTCCTGGCATTTCTTCTGGGAGGAGTACTGCTGATTGCAGGGATGATGTTTTTCACCCTTGGCGTGGAGATGTCTATGACCCCGATAGGAGAGAACGTAGGAACCTGTATGACTCAGACGAAAAAGCTCTGGCTGATGGTGCTGCTCAGTTTTATTCTGGGATTTATTGTTACGATTTCAGAACCGGATCTTCAGGTGCTGGCAGAACAGGTTTCGTCGGTGCCCAATCTGATACTGGTGCTGTCTGTGGCGTTTGGCGTGGGGCTGTTTCTGGTGGCGGCGCTTCTGAGAATGCTGTTTAATATTACTCTGAGCCACATGCTGATCGGGCTTTATATTATTGTTTTTATACTGGCATTTTTTGTGCCGGATGATTTTACAGCAGTGGCTTTTGATTCGGGAGGCGTGACGACAGGGCCTATGACGGTTCCCTTTATTATGGCTCTGGGTATCGGTATTTCTGCCATCCGAAGTGATGAAAGGGCGGAGGATGACAGTTTCGGTCTGGTTGCGCTCTGCTCCATAGGCCCGATTCTTTCGGTGCTGGTACTGGGGCTGATCTATCACCCGGAAAGTACGGAATATACGGCGGAAGCCATCCCTGAAATCAGTAATTCTGTGGAACTCTGGAAAATTTTTGCAGAAGGATTTCCGGAATATATGAGAGAAATGGCAGTTTCACTTTGTCCGATAATTTTGTTCTTTGTCGTTTTCCAGCTTGTCTTCCGCAGAATGCAGAAAAAGATGCTGATTAAGATCGGAATTGGAATGGTCTATACCTATGTGGGACTTGTGCTCTTTCTGACCGGTGTAAATGTGGGATTTATGCCGGCAGGCAACTATCTCGGCCAGGTACTGGTGGATAATCCGTATAAGTGGCTGATTGTGCCGGTGAGTATGGTGATCGGATATTTTATTGTACTGGCAGAGCCTGCAGTATTTGTTCTGACCCGCCAGGTAGAAGATATTACATCCGGCGCCATATCTTCCAGAGCCATGAGCCTGAGCCTTTCCGTCGGAGTCGCAGTCTCGCTGGGCCTTGCGATGACGCGGGTTCTGACCGGAATTTCCATATTCTGGTTTATTATACCGGGGTATATTACTGCGCTGGCCCTTTCATTTTTTGTGCCGAAAATATTTACAGCCATCGCCTTCGACTCAGGCGGTGTTGCATCCGGCCCTATGACAGCCACATTTCTTCTCCCGTTTGCCATGGGAGCCTGCGAGAGTGTAGGCGGCAATATAGTAAAAGATGCGTTTGGAGTGGTGGCCATGGTTGCAATGACACCGCTGATTACAATTCAGATTCTTGGTCTGGTATACCGGATCAGTTCCAGACACCTTGAAAAGAAGGAAGCCGGAAAGACTGCGGCAGCATTTGTCCAGCTCCCGGATGACGATATTATAGAGCTGTAAGAGGGAGAAATATATGAGCGAAATATATATGATGATTACAATAACAAAACGTCTTACCAGCCGGAAGATGCACGGGTTTTATGAACAGAAAGGCCTGCCGTCCATATTCTGCACTCTGGCAAACGGAACGGCAACCAGTGAAATGCTGGATTACTTCGGCCTTGAGGCGACAGAAAAAATTGTGATGATGTCAGTTGTAACCGACGATACATGGAAAAGTGTGAAAAAAGGGCTGGAGGAACAGGTTCAGATTGACGTGCCCGGAAGGGGAATTGCATTTCTTATTCCTCTGTCCAGTATCGGCGGAAAGAAAGTCCTGCAGTTCCTGACAGACGGGCAGGAGTTCGAAATAGAAAAGGAGAGCGCTATGAAAGATACCAAGTATGAACTGATTGTTGTAATTGCCAATCACGGCCATAGTGAAGAAGTGATGGACGCGGCCCGGGATAAAGGAGCAGGAGGAGGAACGGTGATCCATGCAAAAGGAACCGGGCTTGAGCGGGCAGAGAAATTCCTGGGAGTTTCCATCGCCGATGAAAAGGAAATGATATTTATTGTTGCAAAGAAAGAAGATAAAAACCGTATTATGAAGTCCATTATGGAAAATGCGGGGCTGAACAGCAAGGCCAGATCTGTAGTCTTTTCCATGCCGGTAACGGATACGGCAGGACTCAGACTTCAGGAGATTCAGTAAGTATCTGTTCTGCTTTAGAAAAAGTTCATTTGTATAATCCGGGTAAGTATACTATAATATGGACAGACCTGCGAAGCGTGCCGCAGGCTGCAATTTACGGTAAAAGAAGGGATTATTTATGTCAGATAACGATTTCATTATATTAGACGAAGAAGAAAAAAAAGACCCGAAAGGTGACGGAGCGGAAAAAGAAGAGAATCATGAGCTTACCGCTTCCGGGCATGGGGATAAGGAAGATAATGACAATGAAAATGAATATGAAAAAATCTGTTTTATCTGTCATCGTCCGGAGAGCGTTACAGGCAGAATGATCGATCTGCCGAATAATATTACAGTGTGTCCGGACTGCATGCAGAGGAGTTTTGACGCCATGACAAGCGGAGCGGTGGATCTGAACCGTCTGATGAATATGCCAGGCGTACAGTTTGTCAACATGTCTGATCTGGAAAATATGCAGCCGAAACAGCAGAAGATCAAGAAGAAAAAGGAAAAGCCGAAGGAGTTCCATCAGCTTGATGTGAAGAATATTCCGGCGCCCCATAAGATCAAAGCCAGGCTGGATGAGTATGTGGTAGGTCAGGAATATGCAAAGAAGGCTATGTCCGTTGCGGTTTACAATCACTATAAACGTGTGGCTACAGATACAATGGACGATATAGAGATTGAAAAATCCAATATGCTGATGATCGGGCCTACCGGATGCGGAAAGACATATCTTGTAAAAACTCTGGCCAGACTTCTGGACGTTCCTCTGGCGATTACGGACGCCACATCTCTTACGGAAGCAGGCTACATAGGTGATGACATTGAAAGTGTCGTTTCCAAGCTGCTGGCTGCTGCAGACAATGATGTGGAACGGGCGGAGCAGGGAATCATATTTATTGATGAGATTGATAAGATTGCAAAGAAGCACAATACCAATCAGAGGGATGTCAGCGGCGAGTCCGTTCAGCAGGGAATGCTGAAACTGCTGGAAGGCAGCGAGGTGGAAGTGCCGGTCGGAGCTAACAGCAAAAATGCAATGGTGCCTCTTACAACGGTAAATACCAAGAATATTCTTTTTATCTGCGGCGGCGCCTTTCCGGATCTGGAAGACATTATCAAAGAACGGCTGCAGAAAAAGACATCCATGGGATTTAATGCAGAGCTGAAGGACAGAATTGACCAGGATAAAGATATCCTGTCAAAGGTGACGGTAGAAGATCTGAGAAAATTCGGCATGATTCCCGAGTTCCTGGGCCGTCTGCCTATTATCTTTACGCTGAAGGGACTTGACAAAGATATGCTGGTCAAGATTCTGAAGGAGCCGAAAAATGCGATTCTTAAACAGTATCAGAAGCTCCTTGCCCTGGATGAGGTACGGCTGGAGTTTGACGATGATGCCCTGGAGGCAATTGCGGAAAAGGCAATTAAGAAAGATACCGGAGCACGTGCGCTCCGTGCAATTATAGAAGAGTTTATGCTGGATATTATGTATGAGATACCAAAAGATGACAGTATAGGCGAGGTGACCATAACAAGGGCATACATAGAGGGAACCGGAGGACCTGTGATCCGGCTGAGAGGCCAGGCGGTTCCGCAGATCGGATAAAAGAAAAACAGAACAGAAGAAAATACAAAGAAAACCGGGTTCGGTTTATAAAGGGATGCTGCCGCTGCAGCATCCCTTTATAATTGCCGTATTGTCTCAAAGGTGTTGTAAAGGTTGAGCTGTCCGTATCCCCATTCCCGGTTAGGGTACTCCATGGTTTTCGGCCGTACGGTTCCCAGAATCAGCAGGCTTTTTATCTGGTAGGAATCTATACCGGGAACATTTTCATAGCTCAGAAGCCATTCCAGCATAAGAGCAATGGCTCCGGCGGTAATGGACGCCGCCACGCTGGCACCGGTCCGGGGGGCAAATCTGCCTCCGGGCAGAGCGCCTGTTACGTCTACGCCCGGCGCCGCAATATTCGGATTGATCTGCTGGAAGCGGGTATAGCCCCGTCCGGATGCCTGCGAGAGTGCATCTGTATTTCCATTATAGTAGGATACAATAATCGGACTTTCTGCAGTGGCCGGATTGGTCAGCGTATAGTAAGGATCCGGTTCCAGAAAATAGACTTCCCCGCTGAGAAATTCTGTTACAGGAAGCCACATGTGAAACTGTCCGTCTGCCAGTGTCAGCGGTTCAATTATGATTTTCCAGATACCGGGGGCAGGGGCGTCAAAACGGAAAAATATCAGTTCAGAAGTTGATTTTTCTACCAGAAGCCGGTAATCGACAGAAACTTTTGTCCGTTCAAAAAGAAAGTCAACCTCCGCACTGGCGCCGACCCGGAAGGGAATGCGTGATGTGTTTTCTCCGGAGGGGGACAGGATGGATATGGACAGAATATTCGGAATATCAGTCCACAGTTCCAGAGAAAAACCGGTAACATTTTCTCCTACCCGGATTTCCACGCTTTTTCTGTCGGACATATCAGCTATTGTATTGAAATAGTGATGCCTTTTGTCCGCCTCATTGCCTGTACCGATTACAGTGATATGATTTGCTCTTGTGCTGTAGCCTTCAATCAGGTAGGAGAGCGGAAGCGTCCCGATATGTCCTCCCATACTGGAGCCTACTGTGATGCAGACTACCAGGGGGAGCTTCAGAGTGTCGGCCAGATCATTTAAATATTTCAGTCCAAGCATCAGATCAGTTTCCTGATAGCAGACAGCGCTGTCCGGTATGAAATAGTAATTTCTTAAGTACTGTTTGGCCTGTTTCAGCTTGACGACTGCAATAGATGCTTCAGGCGCTGCCCCAAGAAACTGTTCCCGGGGGCTTCCGGACCCGGCAGCCAGGCTGGCAGTATAGGTTCCGTGACCGGTGTCATCAGAGGAAGGCACGACAGAGAGTGGATTTTCCTCTTTCAGTGCTTCATTAATCTGTTCTTCCGTAAATTCTGTTCCGTATGCAAAACCTTCCGGAGGAGAGCCGCTCTGTACTGTCTGATCCCAGATTGCGGCAATTCTGGTGGTGCCATCCAGATTCCGGAATACCGGATTCGTATAGTCGATGCCGCTGTCCAGAAAACCGATCAGGATTCCTTTCCCTTTCAGCTGAAGAGTCGGATAGTTCTGAACCGGAAGAATTCCGGTCTGATTCAGTGTTTCCATGCTGGTAGGCGTGAAGCATTTCGGAATGGAATTGTAGGAGAAACGGGACAGACTGACAGGGCCTGTAAGTTCTGCGGGCAGATAGAAACATTTATAGTCAAAACCGGCGTCCTGCTCGCATTGTCCGTCCCGCATGATACTTTGAAAAAACGGCGTACGCACATGGTTTCCGATAAAATCCCGGTAGTCTTCTGACAGAATATGCTGCCGGCATGTTTCAAGATCTGGCATATCAAACCTCATTGTTTTTCTCAAATATATGAATTTCCCGGAAAAAATATACCGGATCTTCTTCCGGATCCGGCCGCCGACGGACCAGATACAGGAAGCAGAAATGAGCAGACAGATACTTAAAAAAGTATGAAAAAAAAATCGATTTTGTTGAAGTTGGCCTGTAATAGGGTATAATAAGATGTATGAAACCCGGAGTTTCTGACGGATAGATTCCTTTGCTGAAAGGGAAAAGAAGGGAGAAGAAAAGATGAAGGATTTTTTTGAAGATCTGGGGAAACGCCTTGGCGAAACAGCGGAGACAGTGACCAATAAAGCCGGTGAAGCTATTGAAATTCAGAGGCTGAAAAGCAAGGTACGCAGACTCGCAAGAGAGAATGCTGTGGATCTTATGGAAATGGGACGCATGATTTATGACAGTTATGCAGCAGGAGGAGAAGTCAGCGAAGAGGCGGAGTCTCTGTGCCAGTCTATAAGCAGCCGCGAAGCCGGTATGAAGAGATATAATAAAAAGATTGCAGAACTGAAAGGCGCATTTGAATGTCAGTCCTGCGGAAAGATGGTTGGAAAAGATATGACATTCTGTCCCTACTGCGGTGCAAAAGCCGAGAAAGAGGTCTGGGAAGGCGAAGTAGAGGACGGAGAGGATGAAGAAAACGAGAGCGTGGAAGACGACAGTGTGATATCTGATGATATGAAAGAAAAGGCAGCAGACGCGGCAAAAACTGTAGCAGAAAAAGCAGGAAAAGCCGCGAAAAAAGCAGGCGAGATGGCAGAAAAGGCGGCAAAAATGACTTCCGAAATGGCGGAAAAGGCAGCAGGAAAAGTAGATGATCTTGCCGGAAAAGCTGCAGAAAAAGCAGAGAAGGCAGCAGATAAATTAAAAGATTAAAAAATATTTTACAGGACGGAAAAGAATGAAGAAATTGTGGTATGCCGGGGAAAGTGTCGTTCTGATTGCTCTGGATCAGGGGCTTAAATCATATATAGTGCAGAATCTGGAACCGGGTGAAGAAAGGCGTCTTACAGACAGGATTGTTCTGAGAAGGGCTGAAAATAAAGGAATGTGCCTGAATATACTTGAAGACAGGCCGGAAGCTGTAAAAGTGCTTTCTGTTTCAGCGGCTCTGGCAGTGACAGCGGCTCAGGCGGCAGTTCTGTTCCGAAAGAAGCATTTTTTCCGGAAGCAGGGACTTGCCTTCCTTTTGGCGGGGGCATGGAGCAATACCTTTGACCGCTGGACAAGAGGCGGCGTTGTGGACTACATCGGTGTGAAATGCAGGGGCAGGAAGCTGTCGGCGATTACATATAACCTGGCAGATTTTTTTATCTTCGCCGGGAGTGTGATTCTTGCGGCAGCTGCGTTTTTTACCCGGGATAAAAGAAAAAATAGGAAAACAGAGAAAAGTATGGTATCATAGACAGGAAGAAAAGTATGGCCCGCAGGCAGGACATTTTACTCTGCCTGCGGGCCTGCGCAGGAGAATGGGATTATGATTCAGGATATACACCCTCATTGCTATAATAACCAGTACCGTCCGGTTCCCCCGGACAGGGACAGTATAGCTCTGTATTATGAGGAGCACACAGCTCTTCTGAAACGGACGGCAGATAGGATAACCTTTCCCAAATTCCGTGATCTGGAGCGGCTGAATGAGGAAATCTACAGAGACTACAGGTATCTGTTTTCCATAGACGGGGAACGGTATTATCTGGTTGAGGAGATCAGCAGGGAACCTCTGTCGAAATTTACAATGGAAAATACAGAGATTTTCAGGCGCGCAGATCCCCAGTACAGAGCTTTTGCAGGAATTACAGGCTATCAGCTTTATATCTGGTACAGGGATCATAAATACTGTGGACGCTGCGGCCGTCTTCTTGAGCAGGACGGAAAAGAGCGAATGCTCCGCTGCAGGGAGTGCGGCAATATGGTTTACCCTAAAATCTGTCCCGCAGTTATTATAGGTGTGACAGACGGCAGCAGAATACTGATGTCAAAATATGCCGGACGGACCTATAAAAAATACGCGCTTCTGGCAGGGTTTGCCGAGATCGGCGAGACACTGGAGGAGACTGTGAAGCGGGAAGTGATGGAAGAAGTGGGGCTGAAGGTGAAAAATATCCGGTATTATAAGAGCCAGCCGTGGTCCTTCAGCGACACACTGCTGATGGGATTTTACTGTGATCTGGACGGAACAGATGAGATCACTCTTGACCGGGAGGAACTTGCGCTTGCCGAGTGGTTTGAGCGGGAGGAGATTCCGGTGGAACCGTCCAGAGACAGTCTTACCAATGAGATGATTATGAAGTTTAAAAATGAAGAAGCACAGGAGGAATCAAAGTATGAGAGCAGTATTTGACGACAATCTGGTAACAGGAAATGAGATGATCGACGGACAGCATAAAGAACTGATCGAAAAGATCAACAAGCTTCTGGATAGCTGTGAGAACGGCAATGATAAAAGAGTAGCGATAACGACGCTGGATTATCTGGCAGATTACACAGAATTCCATTTCGGTGAAGAGGAAAAACTGCAGGAAGAGATCGGATATCCGGGAATTGAGGCACATAAAAAAGAACACGACAAACTTCGTGAAGTAGTAAAAGATCTTTATAATATGCTGGAAGAAGAAGAAGGACCGTCCAACGCATTTGTTGAGCAGGTCAACAGAAATGTAATTGAATGGCTGTATGGCCACATCAAGACATTTGACCGCTCGGTGGCAGAATATAAGTATATGAATACCAATAGTGAGCGGCTGTAAATTTGAATTTATCTGGGACATGGGACTGGAGAAGGTACGAAAATACTTGGATACAGAGGAAACAGAAATCGTATTCGTAGAGCGGCTGAGGAGATTTTGATCTCCGTTCCGCAGAATAAGTAAAACAACAAAAGAGGGTGTAAAAATTTCTGTGTCTATGGGGAAAAATCTTCTTTGATAAGAAA
>ERZ1643247.2288-NODE-2288-length-15474-cov-28.418704_pt1 | contig 15474 bp, 11 predicted proteins | sample MGYA00579264_ERZ1643247 | MGnify/ENA primary metagenome ERZ1643247 (study PRJEB29033, sample SAMEA4952262) | chicken gut metagenome | biome: Broiler Chicken; feature: Gastrointestinal Tract; material: Caecum | place: Ireland | collected 2018 | study: Broiler... | reverse complement strand
GTTCCGCCTTCTTCTACGACATTCGCAAGATCGATGATTTTCTGCAGCTCTGTCTCATCCGGATACATAACGTATAGGAGCTGATCCGGTGCAGAATAGCAGTAATCCTGTCCTCCTTCACCTGACAGTGCCACGGACTGGATCGTCCAGTCTGCATTCGTCCGGAGCTGATTTCGGATCAGGGCATTGAGCTGTGACTGTGTCACATTCATCTCCACATCCTTGCTCACCTGATTCATAAGTGTACTTGCCCGGAGCAGCATAGTAGGCGAGATCACCTTTTTAAGCATTGCTGTAATGACAGCCTGCTGGTTCTTGCCTCTCTGGTTATCCCCATCCTCCAGAGCATGACGTTCTCTGCTGAACGCCAGTGCCTGCTTTCCGTCGAAATGGTTCGTTCCCTCATGCACTTCTACGACAGCGCCTGATTCATCGCCGGTCGTAAAGGCGAACTCTGAGTCAACATCAATGCCTCCCAGAATATCGACGATATCTATCAGCGATGTAAAGTTAAGGCGTACATAATAATTGATATCCGTGTCATACAGTTTTCCCAGCGTCTCCATGGACGTCTCGATTCCGTACACACCGGCATGAGTAAGCTTATCCAGAGATCCCTGGGAATATTCCGGAATCTGTGACGACGGACCGTATAACGGCACATAAGAATCCCTCGGCGTGGTGATAAGCAGGATCTGATGTGTCTTCGGATTCACAACCGCTATAATGTTCACATCACTTCTGCTTGTCTCTGTCACTTCACCGTAGGTATCGATTCCGCTGATGTAAACAGTAAACGGCTCACTGGTAAGACTGGAATCCGTGCCGATTCCCAGATCAAGTTCTGTCTCTATTGACATCTCATAGATGATTTTAGTGTTGTGAGTAAAATCATCTACCGAACCTTCCATCAGTTCCGTATAGGCCTCATTATAGATAATCGCGTCCACCTGTCCGTTTATCAGAGCCTGCGCCTGATCCTGCACAGAATCGCATTCTGTCACTTCGAGTGTTGTCCCCAGTTCTTCCTGAAGCTTTGTCACTGCAGTCTGTATATTGTCGCCGCCCTGCTGGAACTGGACGCCGAAATTATAATCCATAGCGTCTTCGATCGTCTCCGCCGGATCATCCGCACGGACGGCTACCGCCATCTTATCTACACGGACATTGCCTCCCGTTATCATAGAGAGCATATTATTTGCCTCTGCGATATTGAATGTGCCTAACGCCAGGACACATACTAATACCAGACTGTATATCTTTCCGGCAATTCCTTTTTTCTTTCTGACTGCCTGAGATGTAAAAGCGATACACCATAAAAACACAAGTATCATCGCTACCAGCGCCAGATAGTTCAGTGGCAGCATATCGAGCAGCACGACGACTATCATAAAAATAACGCTGACCAGAGCCTGCAGCACCAGGCAGAAAGATCCGAACCTGTTGGTCGAGGATCTTGCGGATTGTCTTCTTCTTGCCATAGCAAATTATTCCTTTTCGCGCTTGTCTTTAGTCTAACTCCGAGAATACAGTACAGAGGGGTAAATACCGTCCTCGATCAGTTTTTTCACTGCATTCATCACTGCTTCACGGTCTTCCTTGTATGTTACACCAAACCACTGGTCATGAGATTTCAGGACTTTTACACTGAGTTCTCCTTCCTTCAGCAGGCTGCCTATGATCGTAGGAAGAAGATATTCTGCCTTCAAATCTTCCGCTGACGTATTTTCCAGAAATTCTCCAAACCCTGTTTCCAGAATTCTGATAAACTCCGGTGTAAGTCCCCACATATTCATGGAAACCGGAGAATCCGCGTCGAGTTCAACAGTTTCACCGCTGTCTGTCCTGATTACGGCTTTTCCTCCGTCTTTTTCTATATTATGGGTCTCCTTTATACCTGTGAGCATACCATTATCATCAACCTGACACAGTCCTCTTGTCACACCCCCGTTATCGCTGAGCGTATTCTTCAATACAAAGCTGACCATACAAACCTGTATTTTACCAGTATCATGCATACTTGTCAAATAGGAATAAGCCTCTTTAAAAGCGCTCTTGCCGTAGTAATCGTCCGCATTGATCACGAGAAACGGTGAGTCCACTACGTTCTTGCAGCACAGAATAGCCTGTCCGGTTCCCCATGGCTTAGTCCTTCCGGCAAACTTTTTCTGATATTTTTCAGGAATGTCATCTATCTCCTGATATGCATATGCCACCTCGACCTGTTTCTCGATCCTGTTGCCGATCACCTCTTTAAAATCCTTTTCAAGGTCTTTCCGGATCACAAATACAACTTTGTCAAATCCCGCTTCGATGGCGTCATAGATCGAATAATCCATAATGATCTCACCGTTTGGTCCGACCGGCGCAAGCTGCTTTATCCCGCCGCCGAACCGGCTGCCGATTCCCGCCGCCATAATAACTAATGTTGCTCTGCTCATAACTGTTTCCTCCTGGATTGTAATTTATTCTATTCTCCCAGTCCATCCTCTACAAGCTGTATCATCTCTTTTAATGCCGCTTCTTCATCCGGCCCTTCACAGACAATCTCGATCTCGTCTCCGCTCTTGATGCATGCACCAAGCACGCTCAAAACGCTTTTGGCGTTGGCGGTCACATCCTCGTGTCTTGTCTTTTTCAGCACTGTGATCTTACTTTTAAACTGCATGGCAGTCTTGCAGAAAAGTCCGGCCGGCCTGAGATGGAGGCCTGTTGGGTTCTTGATCTTCACCTTGCCGTTTACCATACCGTATTCACTCCTTGTATTTTCTTATTCTGTCTGCTCCTCATCCTGCGTTTCATCCTGATCGGAAGAGCTGTCTGACCCGGTCTGTTCTTCTGAATCATCAGGTTTGGCTTTCAGTTCCAGTTTAACCGTCACGTCCGAGCTCAGTGTAATACCTTCCGGCAGATCAACACTCACCGGAACGTTGTAAGTCCCCGGTTTTGTATATGCCCCCAGATCAACCGATACGGCATTGCTGATATCAAGTACATCCAGCCGATCCTGATCGCCGAGGAAAGTCAGTGATATCTCCGCGCCCGGTTCATAACTGACCTGCAGATCTTCAGAAAGATTATTCATAATTATGGAACTCACCAGAAAATCTATGGTCCGTGTTCCCTCCTGCTCAATCACTGCCGTAACAGTAATATTTCCTGTACCCGCACCTACCAGACTTACTCCTTCCGGCAGATATGACGCGATATTCACCGTCTTCTTCACCGGGCTTTGAGCGCCGTCTATATTGATTGCGGACGAAGGTATCGTTATCTGTTCTACATCGTCTATCACATCACTCTTTCCGCAGATCTGGACACTTTCCGGTTCGGTTGTACAGCCGGTGTACTGGTAACCTTCCGCCGGAGTTCCCGATACTTCAGCCGTCACAGGCACGCTCTTTTCCTTCAGCACCTCAATGGACACTGTAAGTCCGTCGTCGCCGAGATTATTTTCCAATTGATTCTGTCCGACAATATTTTCATTAGCGTCATACAGCTTCAGCTCCGCTGTTTTTTCCGTATCTTCTGAAATCCCCTCTACATCAACGACCGCGACAGCTTTCTCGATTTGATCAAGCACAGACTCAGGTCCTGTGATCGTCACATTTTCCGGATGTACCGTCATTTCCCCGATAACATAGCCGTCTCGCGGTATTCCAGTAGTATCCGCGGTCAGCGCCAGAACTTTTCTTCCGGATTTTTCACGCTGGATCTGAAGGTTTCTCGGTACGGCTTCTGCGGACTCATACTGACCGCTGTAATCAGGAATCGATATACTGACCGGCACGAGTCCTGTGCTTGTGTCCATCTCTTTTATATCCGCCGTAGCCACGATATCGTCTGACGACAGGTGCTGGCGCACTTCGCGGTTCGCATACACAACCACACTTACCGTCTGATCCCCGACCACCTGGTACACGTCACCCGCAGAGGTAATGATATCATCATTAACGATCGTTACAGGGATATCAGCAAACGTACGGCTCGAAACCGGATTGTCCAGATTCACCACTATCAGCCATAAAAAAGCGGAAAATACAAGCGCTATGATTTTCAGGCCCAGATTGTTTGTAAGCTTATGTTTCTTCATTTTCTGCGCCATCCTTTCCGTATAGAAAATCTCTTCTTCGGTTCTGTATTCCTATACTGAATCTGGCTCAGCTTCTCTCTCAGTTCTTCCCGCTTTATTCCTCTTGTAAGGCTGCCTCCCATGGCCACCGATACCTGGCCTGTCTCCTCGGAAACAACGATCACCAGGGCATCACACACTTCGCTCATTCCAAGCGCCGCTCTGTGTCTTGTGCCAAGGTCTTTGCTGATGCTCATATTGTCCGACAGCGGAAGATAACATGTAGCTGAAGTGATCCTGTCCCCGCGGATGATCACCGCGCCGTCGTGAAGAGGCGTATTATGTTCGAATATATTGATCAGAACCTGGGAAGATACTTTACAGTCCAGTTCTATTCCGGTCATTTCATATTCATTCAGCCGGATTGCCTGTTCCACCACAATAAGAGCTCCTGTGCACACATTTCCCATTGAATAACATGCGGAAACAATACTGTCGGCCGTCATGTCGGAGAACCGTTCATTGTCTTTATTTTTGTCAAACAGATTAATATTGCTGAAAAGATTCTTCTCTCCCAGTTTCTCAAGCGCCCGCCGAAGTTCCGGCTGAAAGACTACGATCGCCGCAATTGCCAGAACATTGATCGACTGTGCTGCCAGATAGAGGATCGTATGCATCTGGAATATCCATGCCAGCAGAATGAACGCTCCGAGCATGATAATGCCTCTGAGCAGCATCCATGCCTTCGTGTTCTTGATCCAGAGCATGATCTCATATAATATCACTGTAATGATCAGTATTTCAATGACGTCTTTAACCTCGATAGCCGGAAAATACATATCGCCTGTATAATTGTCTATAAAATTTTTCATCCAGTCTATCATTACTGTATGTCACCCGCCTTATTTACTCAGTCTTGCCTTTCTCCTGGTCAAGGCCAAGCTCTTTGCTCAGACTTCTTGTAAGAAGTATATCTTCTGTGTTCGTATTCCCGGTTTCTTCAGGTAAGCCCGTCTGTTCTTTACGCGGGCTGTTCCCGGTAATATGTTTTACTTCCTTTTCAGGGGCAGAGACTCCCACTTTGGGAACAGCTTTGACATAATAATAGTATTCGTCATCCTCAAACTGTATATTCTCTGTTCTGGAATAATCAACCGAGAAGAAAAGAAGTTCCAGAACAACCCCCACCAGAATTCCTATGACTGCACTGACGACCAGAGACACATAAGATATCCCCGCGTTCAGGGCGATATTGCCTGCCGCCGCCACGATCACTGAGACAACTGCGCCTGCGGCTGACGCGATCTTCCACGCATGGTCTACCGCCCGTGTCCGCACCAGATTGACCACAAGTATGCCCAGGACGACCGTGACAACCATCAGCCACATTTCCCTGCTTGTCAGCACCTGCTTTGTGAAACTCATCAGACTGTCAAAAAGACTTTCCGCGTCAGTATTCCGGAGCGCTGCCGCGGAATCTTTAACATAATCCACCATATAGTAAGCAATAACACCGCAGGATGCCGGAACGATCCATACCGGTGTTCCCATGAGACCGAATGCGATCGGAATCACAAGGGGAATCTTCAGTCCGAAAGCCAGGGCCGAAAGAAGAACCAGCCATGCCTTTCCAGGTGTAAAGCGGAAATAAAATATATACATTATCAGAAAAATGACCAGCGACACTGCCGCAATCGGAAGAGACAGCGAATAAAAGTGGACAAGGATCAACGCTGCTGCCGCTGTGACCATTACGATCATCGGGAAAAATGTACAGATTACTGCAAGACCTGCAGTACAGAAGACAGATGAGGCTGTTTTCATAAAACCTATATTGGCATTGATCAGTCCGAACAGAACCAGTCCAAATATAAACTGCAGCGCCTTCAGAATATACGTAGAATATTTTGCATATATCTTCTGCAGTTTTTCTCTCCAAACTAATAACGTACTCATGATCTGTGTTTCTCCTTTTTAAGATTCATTTTCTCCAGACGGGAAAGATTCCGCATATACCTTTTCATCCTATGCTTTGCCCTGGTATGTTTTTTCCTGTAAAACGAACCGGCGCCGATCCCGTATATGATAAGGAGGGCCAGATATAACCCCAGGATTATGACAGCGAGGATCAGAAGCTTTAAGAACGTTATCCCTTCCAGAAGATCCTCACCTCCGGCCAGGAATAAAAGAGCTGCCAGAAGGACGAATCCGACTGTCACCCAGATCAGCGTGATCCAGGTGTTCAGGCTTGCATAGTCTTTCTGATAATAGCCGGTGATTTTTATATCTTCTTCGCCGTGTCTTTTCTCATAGATCGCGGCCTTCGTCATAAGACGTACTTTCCTTTTATCAACCATAACGCTTTTACACGTCCTTCCTATGTACTGTTCTTACATTCTATTTCAGTCCATTATGTTTTAGTATAGCATATAGTCAGATACCTTGTCCAATGCTTACAGTCAAAAAGTAAACATTTTGAACACCTGCTATCCGGAGTATTTTTGCGGCTCTTTCAAGCGTCGCTCCGGTCGTGTAGATATCGTCGATAAGAAGCACGTTTTCAGGGGCTTTCCAACTCCCCGAAACCGCGAAAGCGCCCCGGAGATTTGCCTGTCTTTCTCTTTTTCCCAGACTTTTCTGCGGTGATGTCTTTTTCACCCGGAACAGTACGTCTGTACGTACAGGTATACCGGTCGCGTCGGAGAGCTCTCGGGCAATGATCTCAGACTGGTTGAACCCTCTCTTTCTCCTTCGTGAGCGATGCAGAGGCACAGGCACGATTTCCTGAATTTTCCACCCGAGGATCTGTCTTTCATAACGCTCTGCCAGTTCTCCAGCAAATATCCTGCCATAGTTTCTTTTATTGTGATACTTGAATCTATACAGGGCTCCTGATACAGGTTCTCTGTGAAGCCACAGATTCAGCCCGCAGTTCAGGTAAGATTTTTGTTCCCCACAGTCGGCACAGTACTCTTCCGTATCCTTTTTTAAAGGTTTTCCGCATTTCTTACAGCGCGGCTCGCTGATATACACAATCCGCTTCCCGCACCTGTCACAGATTCCCTGTGGAGAGATATCTCCGCAGAACGGGCATACCGGAGGATAAAGAAGATCAAGAATCCTGCCGGAAGTTCTGCTCAGAAGCCGCCCTGATACTCTCTTATCCGCTCTGCCAGACTTGTATATCTTTCCTGTTCGTTTTTGTTTTGTATCATTTCCTGAAATACCGCATCACTCCCTATGATCGTCAGGCACTTTTTGGCTCTGGTAACAGCCGTGTATAAAAGGTTTCTTGTGTAAAGGAGCCTCGGCCCCGGAAGCAGAGGGATAATGACAGCCGGATATTCACTGCCCTGAGACTTATGCACCGTAATAGCATATGCAAGTTCCAGTTCTTCGGTCATGTCGTAACCGTATTTTACCTTCCGCGCTTCATCGAACTCCACTTCTATCGTCTCGGTATACTCATTGATCTCAGTGATCACGCCCATATCACCGTTAAAAATACCCGTACCGCTGTCCACTGTCAGTCCGAATTTCGTAGTAATCTCCCATTCAAGCTGATAGTTGTTTCTGATCTGCATTACCTTGTCTCCTTCCCTGAAGAGACGTCCGTTGATTTCTTTCTGGTTTTTCTTCGGATCTTCAGGGTTAAGGTATCTCTGCAGGATCGTATTCAGGCGTTCCACCCCCAGAAGTCCTTTTCTTGTAGGCGTCATGACCTGGATCTCATTTGGAGCGGCATTCACATATTTCGGAAGTTTCTTCTGGATCAGCATGATAGTGATTCCGATGATCGTATCCGCGTCCTGACGTTTCAGGAAGAAAAAGTCCCTGCTCTTATTGTCAAGAATCACCGGTTCCCCTGCATTGATTTTATGGGCATTCACCACGATGTCGCTCTCTCCCGCCTGCCGGAAGATCCTCGTCAGTGTTACGACAGGGAATTTTTCAGATGCAATAATGTCTTTCAGGACACTGCCCGGTCCCACAGAAGGAAGCTGATCCACATCGCCTACCAGAATCAGACGCGTTCCCGGAACGACCGCTGATAAAAGCGCATGCATCAGCGGCAGATCCACCATAGACATTTCATCAATAATGATCACATCCGCCTCAAGCGGATTCTGCCGGTTTCTCAGGAATCCGCCCACGCTGTCTTCTTCCTCGGGATTTACATTCACCTCCAGAAGACGGTGGATCGTCTGCGCTTCATATCCTGTAGCTTCTGTCATACGCTTGGCAGCGCGGCCGGTGGGGGCGGCGAGGAGAATGCTCATCCCCTCGCTGTCGAAAAAGCGAATCATCGTATTGATTGTCGTCGTCTTTCCTGTTCCCGGACCTCCGGTCAGGATAAGCAGGCCGTGTTTGATTGACTCGATCACTGCTCTGTGCTGCATGGGATCCAGCCGGATCTGCTCCGTCTGTTCTACTTTCGAGAGACGCCGCTCCATCATATCCTCCGGCATCTCGCAGTTGATATTGAGGTCATGCAGCATCTTCGCTGTATTAAGTTCCAGGTAATAATAATGGGACGGATAGATCCTTATCTCTCCGCCTTTTTCTTTCAGTACGGTTTTTTTCTCAATGCACAGGTCCATGATATGCTTCTCTATATCATGGATCTCTATCCCGAGAAGCGCGCCTGCCCTCTGCATCAGGATCTCCTGCGGAAGATAGACATGCCCTTCTCCTACTGCCTGCTGAAGCGTGTAGAACAGCCCGCTTTTAATCCGGTAGTCTGAATCTGTATGTATCCCGATCCGCGCCGCGATCTCGTCGGCAGTCTTGAATCCGACCCCCTCAATATTATCGGCAAGCTGATAAGGATTCTCTTCCAGCACTTTGTATACACGCATACCGTAATACTGGTATATCTTTGCTGCCAGTTTTGTGGAAATCCCATATTTCTGAAGATAGATCATTGCCTTGCGCATATCCTTTTTTTCTTCGACCTGCACTGCAATCTCACGGGCTTTCCGCTCGCTGATCCCCTTGATCTCCGCCAGTCTTTCCGGTTCTTCTTCAATAATCCGGAATGTATCTTTCTTAAACTTCTTTACGATCCTTCCGGCCAGAGCCGCTCCCACGCCTTTGATGGCTCCGGATCCCAGATACCGCTCAATGGACACAAGATCCTCCGGTTCTTTTGTAATGTGCGATATGACTTTCAACTGAGTGCCATATACATTGTGATTTACATATTCCCCGGTCAGTTCCAGCATCTCTCCTTCACTGATGAAACTAAAGTTTCCGACACAGGTCACTTCACCGTCATCATTTTCCAGATGAAAGACTGTATAACCGTTTTCCTCATTGCGGAACACAATATGCTCCACATAACCTGTAACTGTTTCCAAAACTCTGTCCTTTCCCTGCATGACATCCTGCCTGCACAGCCGATAACGGAAGATATCTTTCCCTGCGCGCAAAACTGTCCATGCATAAGAACAGGGATGTGCCTTACTGTTCACATCCCTGCTGATAACCGTTTAAAAATCCTTTCTGCCGCTCATGAAATCTACGAATTCACCTGTTCCGATCGCCACGACTTTCATCGGATCTTCGGCAGTCATCGTATTGATCCCCGTCTTTTCCTCGATCAGTTCTTCAAGACCGCGCAGCAATGCTCCGCCGCCTGTCAGGACAATTCCCCGATCCAGGATATCCGCCGACAATTCCGGCGGGGTCTGCTCTAATACGGAGATAACCGCTTCGACGATCTGGCTGGTGGCCTCCCTCAAGGCCTCCTCTGTCTCGGAAGAGGTTACTGTGACGGTCTTTGGCAGTCCGGTCACCAGATTTCTTCCTCTGACTTCTATCGTCTCCTCCTCTACAAGAGGATAAGTGGTTCCTATCTTTATCTTGATATCCTCCGCGGTCCTCTCACCGATCAGAAGATTATGTTTTTTACGCATATAGCGGACTATTGCCTCATCAAAGTCATCTCCCGCCACCTTGATGGACGTATTCACCACAGTACCGCCGAGAGAGATCACTGCGATATCTGAAGTACCGCCCCCGATATCCACGATCATATTGCCGCATGGCTTCGCGATATCGATTCCCGCGCCTATGGCAGCTGCCACCGGTTCCTCAATCAGATGCACCTCTCTGGCTCCTGCCGCGAACGTCGCTTCTTCGACCGCTTTCTTCTCTACTTCAGTCACGCCGCTGGGCACACAGATGCTGATGCGCGGCTTCTTAAAAGTACGTTTTCCAAGCGCTTTCTGAACGAAGTACTTGATCATCTTCTCCGTCACAGTGTAATCTGAGATCACACCCTGACGCAAAGGCCGCACCGCCACAATATTTCCCGGTGTTCTCCCCAGCATCAGACGCGCTTCTTCACCAATCGCTTTTATCTCATTTGTATCCCTGTCAAAGGCTACGACAGAAGGCTCTTTAAGTACAACGCCCTTGCCGTGAACATATACCAGCACACTGGCAGTTCCAAGATCGATCCCGATATCTACTGACATATACTATTCTCCCTTCCAAATCTTTATACTCTTTCCCGCGAAACCGCTCTGCCCGGCACGAAATCCGGATGACAGACAACTGTCATCTTCCGGAATCTCCTCATCCCGGTGCATTGCTTTCCTGTATCTCACTCCCTGTAGGTTTTTCTCACTATTTCTGTACGACGGAATACAGGCAGGTTCCCTCCTCCTGCCTGTCCGCATTATTCAGTATAATCGACTTTCTAAAAAATGGAAAGCCTTTTTTTCGGATTTTATTTTCTTTTCAGCATTTCATCTATATATTTCCCTGTATAGGACTTTTCATTCGCCGCCACTTCTTCGGGCGTGCCGCAGGCAACAACAGTCCCGCCCCGGTCGCCGCCTTCCGGTCCGATATCGATAATATAATCTGCCGTCTTGATCACATCCAGATTATGTTCGATGACGATCACCGTATTGCCGTCGCCCGAAAGTCTGCGCAGTATTTCTGTCAGTTTATGAACGTCGGCAAAGTGAAGTCCTGTGGTAGGTTCATCCAGAATATAGACTGTCTTGCCGGTGCTTCGCTTGCTCAGCTCGGCCGCCAGCTTAATTCTCTGCGCCTCTCCTCCCGAGAGTTCTGTAGAAGGCTGTCCCAGACGGATATAGGACAGACCGACATCATAGAGCGTCTGCATTTTCCTGCGGATACTGGGCACATGGTCAAAGAACTCAAGGGCCTCTTCCACTGTCATATTGAGCACATCATAGATGGATTTTCCTTTATACTTGACCTCCAGCGTTTCACGGTTGTAACGCTTTCCGCCACACACTTCACACGGCACATAAACATCCGGCAGGAAATGCATCTCGATTTTCAGGATACCGTCGCCGGCGCACGCTTCGCACCGTCCGCCTTTTACGTTAAAGCTGAACCTGCCCTTTTTATATCCCCTTGCCTTGGCATCAGGCGTTGCGGCAAAGAGATCGCGTATCAGATCAAACACACCGGTATACGTCGCCGGATTGGATCTCGGCGTGCGTCCGATGGGCGACTGGTCAATGTTGATCACCTTGTCCACCTGGTCAAGGCCTTCGATCCTTCTGTGTTTTCCCGGAATCGTCCGCGCATGGTTGAGATCTCTGGCCAGCCTTTTGTAGAGGATCTCATTTACAAGCGAACTCTTTCCGGAACCGGATACACCGGTTACACAGGTCATCACGCCAAGAGGAAATGCCACATCAATATTTTTCAGATTATTCTCTCTTGCTCCGATTACTTTCAGCCATCCTGCCGGCTTCTTTCTCTCGTCAGGCACCGGAATCTTTATTTTTCCGGAAAGGTATGCCCCTGTCACGGACTTCTCGTTTTTCATAATCTCCTGGGCCGTTCCCACAGCCACTACTTCGCCGCCGTGCTCGCCGGCTCCCGGACCGATATCGACGATATAATCTGCCGCCAGCATCGTATCCTCGTCATGTTCTACCACGATGAGCGTATTGCCCAGATCCCGCAGATGTTTCAGCGTGGCAAGAAGTTTGTCATTATCTCTCTGGTGGAGTCCGATACTCGGCTCATCGAGAATATACGCCACGCCAACCAGCCCGGATCCGATCTGTGTGGCAAGGCGGATACGCTGTGCCTCGCCGCCTGATAAAGTTCCCGTGGCGCGCGCCAGCGTAAGGTAATCCAGACCCACATCCATCAGGAACTGAATCCTTGCCCGTATTTCTTTTAAGATCTGCCCGCCGATCAGCATCTGTGTATCGGACAACTGCAGCTCTTTCAAAAACTGCTGCAGCTTCTCGATCGAAAGTGCTGTCACTTCGGCAATATTTTTGTCTCCCACAGTTACCGCAAGAGCTCCCGGCTTCAGCCTCTGGCCTTTGCAGGCAGAACAGGGGGTAATGTTCATAAAGGTCTCATACTCCGCCTTCATCGTCTCCGAACCGGTCTCCCGGTATCTGCGCTCTACATTTTTGATCAGTCCCTCAAAGGCAACATCATAGACGCCTTCGCCCCGTTGTCCTTTGTAAAATACTTTTACACTCTTTCCATTTGTACCGTGTATAAGGATATCATGTATTTTCTTCGGATATTTTTCGAACGGTGTGTCCAGATCAAAATGATACTCTTTGCAGAGCGCGTCCAGTATCGCCCTTGTAAAGCTGGACTTGTCCGTACAGGACTGCCATCCCAGAACAGCAATCGCGCCTTCATTAATAGAAAGGGACGGATCCGGGATCATCAGTTCCTCCGCGAACTCCATCTTGTACCCTAGTCCGAAGCACTCCGGGCAGGCTCCGAACGGATTATTGAAAGAGAAGCTTCGCGGTTCAATCTCTTCAATACTGATCCCGCAGTCCGGACAGGAAAAGCTCTGACTGAAATTCATCTGTTCCCCGTCAATCACATCTACTACAAGAAGCCCGTCCGCCAGATGGAGCACGCTCTCCACAGAATCTGTCAGACGCTTCTCAATCCCCGGGCGCACGATCAGACGGTCGACGATTATTTCGATATTGTGCTTAATATTTTTATCAAGTGAGATGTCCTCGGACAGCTCGTACATATTTCCGTCTATACGTACCCTGACATAACCGCTTTTCTTTGCACGCTCCAGAAGCTTTGCGTGAGTTCCCTTGCGTCCGCGTACCACAGGCGCCAGCAGCTGGATCCTCGTCCGCTCCGGCAGCGCCATGATCTGGTCTACCATCTGGTCCACAGTCTGTTTTGTAATCTCTCTGCCGCACTTCGGACAGTGAGGGATACCGACTCTGGCGTATAGAAGCCGGAAATAGTCATAGATCTCCGTCACTGTTCCCACGGTAGAACGCGGATTGTGGTTTGTTGATTTCTGGTCGATGGAAATAGCCGGCGACAGTCCTTCGATGCTCTCAACATCCGGTTTCTCCATCTGGCCAAGGAACTGCCGGGCATAGGAGGACAGCGATTCCATGTAGCGTCTCTGCCCTTCCGCGTAGATCGTGTCAAAGGCCAGAGATGATTTTCCCGAACCGCTTAATCCCGTCAGTACGACCAGCTCGTTACGCGGAATATCCACATCTATATTTTTCAGATTATTCTCATTTGCACCCCGGATTCGAATATATTTCCGGGCATCCATCTTAGTTCCCATGTATCTTTATCGTTTCCTTCCTGTATATCATTTATCATAACAATTCCGCCGCAATCAGCACGTCAGTGCGGCTTTGCGAATGCTGCGGGCTGAAGTACTGCTATTCAATGTCATTGAGCATCTTCTTCAGCTCGACCAGCTTGTCACGCAGCTCTGCCGCAGCCTCGAAATTCAACTCTGCCGCAGCTTTCTTCATCTGCTTTGTCATATCTTTGATGAGTTTTTCCAGTTCTTTTGCACTCATGGACTCCGGATCCTTCTCCATGCGCAGCTCTTCCGCCGCGACTTTCTTTGATATACTGATCAGGTCGCGCACGGATTTCTTGATCGTCTGCGGAGTAATGCCGTGTTCTTCATTATATTTCATCTGTATCTCACGGCGGCGCCTCGTCTCATCAATAGCCATCTGCATAGAGTCCGTAATCGTGTCCGCATACATGATAACATGCCCTTCTGCATTTCGCGCGGCACGCCCGATCGTCTGGATCAGGGATGTCTCCGAACGCAGGAAGCCTTCTTTGTCCGCATCAAGGATCGCCACAAGTGTGATCTCCGGGATATCAAGTCCCTCACGGAGAAGGTTGATTCCGACAAGCACATCAAATACATCCAGACGCATATCGCGGATAATCTCTGTACGTTCCAGTGTATCCACATCAGAATGCAAATATTTCACCCGGATGCCCACTTCTCGCATATAATCCGTAAGATCCTCTGCCATACGCTTTGTCAGTGTTGTAACAAGAACTTTATTTTTCTTGGAGACCTCTTTGTTGATCTCGCCGATCAGATCATCGATCTGTCCCTCGACCGGACGTACAGACACCTCCGGATCAAGAAGTCCTGTCGGCCGGATCACCTGCTCTGCCCTCAGGAGTTCGTGTTCTTCCTCATACGGTCCCGGCGTAGCCGATACAAACAGGACCTGATTAATCTTACTCTCAAATTCTTCAAAATTCAAGGGACGGTTATCCTTCGCAGAAGGCAGACGGAACCCGTAATCCACCAGCGTACTCTTTCTCGACTGGTCGCCGTGGTACATGCCTCCGATCTGAGGGATCGTCTTGTGGGACTCGTCGATCATCATAATGAAGTCATCTGGGAAATAATCGATCAGGGTATACGGCGGCTGCCCCGGCGCAAGCCCTGCCAGATGACGGGAATAATTCTCGATTCCCGAGCAGAATCCCGTCTCCTTGAGCATCTCGATATCAAAATTTGTCCGCTCTGCAATACGCTGTGCTTCCAGAAGTTTGTCCTGCCGCTTGAATTCTTTCACACGCTCGTCCAGCTCTTCCTCAATATCATGCACCGCTCTCTTTATGTTCTCTTTATCCACAACATAGTGGGAGGCAGGAAAGATTGCCACGTGCTTTAATTCATCTTTTATCTCTCCTGTCAGGATATCAATCTCCGTGATCCGGTCCACTTCGTCTCCGAAAAATTCAATCCGGATCGCTGTCTCACTCTCATATGCCGGTATGATCTCCAGCACATCGCCGCGCACGCGGAATGTTCCACGGTGGAAGTCCATATCATTTCTGTCATACTGGATCTCGATCAGTTTCGCCATCACTTCATCCCTGTCTTTTATCATGCCCGGGCGCAGGGAGATCACCATGTTCTGATAGTCCACCGGGTTACCCAGACCATAGATACAGGATACACTGGCAACGATGATCACATCCCGCCGTTCCGTCAGCGCCATAGTGGCGGAAAGACGGAGCTTGTCTATCTCGTCGTTGATTGATGAATCCTTGGCAATGTAAGTGTCAGAGGACGGGACGTAGGCTTCCGGCTGGTAGTAATCATAGTAGGA
>ERZ1643247.2285-NODE-2285-length-15492-cov-9.457408_pt1 | contig 15492 bp, 9 predicted proteins | sample MGYA00579264_ERZ1643247 | MGnify/ENA primary metagenome ERZ1643247 (study PRJEB29033, sample SAMEA4952262) | chicken gut metagenome | biome: Broiler Chicken; feature: Gastrointestinal Tract; material: Caecum | place: Ireland | collected 2018 | study: Broiler... | reverse complement strand
TTTTGTTTTGAGTTCATCGATAATTGTGTTAAAATCTATCTTAAGGAGCGAGTTTTGCATGAAAAGTTTTGTCTATCCTGCTGTGTTTATGAAAGATAGTGAAGGAGTATATAGAGTTATATTTCCAGACCTTGAGCTTACTACTGATGGTAATCTTGTCGAAGAAGCGTACCTATATGCAAAAGAGTGTTTGACAATATATTTTACCTATTGTGAAAAACATGAACTTGACTATAACTTTCCTACTGATTTTGAACTTGTACGGTCAACTCTGCGTAAAGACGAGTTTGCCATGCTTATTCAAGCGGATATAGAAGATTAAAATTGCTAATTTTCATTATCTTTTAATAAAGATAAAACTTTTTTAAATAATATTCTTATAACACTAAAGCAATAAATTAACTTTCAAGAATAAATTGAGAAATTTTAATTTAATTAGTTGACAATAAGATTAATATGTGATAATATACTACTAGCACTTCTTTAAGGGGGTGTTAGTTTTTTGTTAGGAGATGAAAAATGGCTACACCAAAACGCAAAAATATTATTCTTGCATGCACTGAATGTCAAGAAAGAAACTATGCATCAAGCAAGAATACCGCTTCAAATCCAGAGAGAATTGAAATCACAAAATTCTGCTCACGTTGCGGAAAGAGAACAGTTCATAAAGAAACTAAGTAATTATCGGGGGTTTTATGTCTAAAAACAAAAAGTCGAAGAAGTCTAAAAATTCAAATGTAAAAACTGTTGCATCTAGCGAACTTGAAAATGCACAAGCTTCTTTAAATGGTGAAGTGGTAACAAGTGATGATGCTACTATGCCTGTTTCGGAAGATAAAAATGCAGTTCAGCCAAATGCCGAGCAAAACGAGCAAGCAAGTTTGCAAAACAGTTTAATAAAAGGTAACAAAGCCGAAGAAAAAACTGAAAAGGCAAACAAAAAAGACGCTAAAGATAATAATAAGACTAAAAAAACAAACGATAAAAAGAAAGACAAAAAAGAAAAAGGCAAACTCAAAAGAAAGGCAAAGGAAACTTTTTCAGAACTTAAAAAAGTTTCATGGCCTAGTTTTGGCGAAGTTTGCAAAAAGACAGGCGTAGTACTTGTAGTAGTACTTGTTTTTGCAGTCGTAATTTTTGGAATCGACTATTGTTTAGGACTACTTGTCAACTTGATTAGAGCCTAAAAGATAACGGGAGTAAATATGGAAGAAAAAGAAATCACGCAAAACTATCTTGAGCAAAGCAACGTAGACCAGATTGACGAAAATAAAGAAAATTTGGATAAAAACGAAATTGAAACAAATCAATCTTTAGAAAACATTTCGCAAGAGTCACAAGAAGAAAGTCAAGTTGCAGACGCAGAGAAAGAATTAAGCGAAGACGAGCAAAGTTATCGTGAATTTGTAGATTCACTGCCAGCAAAATGGTATGTTCTTCATACATTCTCTGGATATGAAAATGTTGCAAAAGACAATCTTGAAACAGTGGTTGAAAAATTCAACCTTCAAGACAGAATTTTTGACATCGTAATTCCAATGGAAGATGTGGTAGAAGAGAAAAATGGCAAGAAGAAACTGGTGCAAAGAAAGGCTATGCCTTGCTACATTCTAGTTAAAATGAAATATGCAGATGATCTTTGGCATAATGTAACTAGAACACGCGGTATTACAGGCTTTGTTGGACCTAAAGGTCGTCCACTTGCTCTTACAGAAGATGAAGTTGTAAAACTTAGACTTGAAAAAATTACTGTTGATGTTGACCTTCAAGAAGGTGATAGAGTTGAAATCATTGAAGGCGCACTCGATGGAATGGTTGGACAGATTAAATCGATCAATCTTGAAACAGGCATTGCTTCTGTTAATGTAGAGATGTTTGGTAGAGAAACAAGTGTTGATTTAAATTTAAGTCAACTTCGTAAAATTAATTCATAAAATCCATTTGGAAAAATTAAACCATTAATTATGGTATACCATGCTTTTAATGTGAATTTAGTTTTTACTTTGATCTTTTCAATTTGAAAATAAAAAACATTATTAAAAGCATTGAATATACATGATAATTTGATTAATTTTATGAAAAATTAAATAAAATCGATAAATTTTGAGTGATTTTATTGATTATTGAAAAGTTTTTAATTAAATTATCGCAAAAATCGTGGGAGAGTGGAACTGCAACCACTCAAAAAAACCACATATAAGGAGGGAAAAATGGCAGAGAAAAAAATTACTGCAGTTGTAAAATTACAACTCGAAGCAGGTAAAGCCACTCCAGGACCACCAGTAGGTTCTTCTCTTGGACCTCATGGTATCAATATCGCTGGCTTTACAAAGGAATTCAATGAGAAAACAGCATCTCAGGCAGGTTTTGTTATACCTGTAGTTGTTACTATCTATGCAGATAGAAGTTTCTCATTTGTACTTAAGACTCCACCAGCAGCAGTCCTTATCAAAAAGGCAATAGGACTCGATAAGGGGTCAAGCGTACCAAACAAAACAAAAGTCGGAAAAATCACAAAAGAACAAATCAGACAAATTGCAGAGCAAAAAATGCCAGATCTCAACTGCACAAGCGTTGAGTCAGCAATGAGTATGATTGCCGGTGCTGCAAGAAGCATGGGTGTGACTGTGGTTGATGAGTAAGGAGGAATGCTATGAAAGTAAGTAAGAAATATAGACAAGCATCCGAGCAAGTTAGACAAAAATCTTTCGATATTGCTGGAGCAGTAGATACACTCCTTGCATTGCCAAAAGCAAAATTTGATGAAACAGTTGAACTTCATGTTAGACTTGGCGTTGATGGAAAAAATGCTGACCAACAAGTAAGAGGTGTATGTATTCTTCCACACGGAACAGGTAAGGACTTAAGAGTTTTAGTTATCGCTAAAGGTGATAAGGCAGACGACGCAGTTAAAGCAGGCGCTGATTATGTCGGCGGTGAAGAAATAGTAGCAAAAATCCAAGGCGGATGGCTTGATTTCGATGTATGTATCACAACACCTGATATGATGGGTATCGTTGGACGCGTTGCTAGAGTACTTGGACCTAAAGGTCTTATGCCAAACCCAAAGAGCGGAACTGTTACTATGGATGTAGTTAAGGCAATCAAAGATGCTAAGGCTGGTAAAGTTGAATACAGACTTGACAAGACAAACAATGTCCATGTAATACTTGGAAAAGTAAGTTTTGGTAAAGAAAAACTTATCGACAACTATAACACAGTGATCGAAGCACTTTTAAAGGCAAAACCAGCAGCTGCAAAAGGACAATATTTCAAAAATATTACTATTGCTTCAACTATGGGCCCTGGAATTAAAGTCAACGCAGTTATTTAATTCAATATTAAACTTTTATATAATAAGAAAACAGGAAATAAAAAATCCTGTTTTTTATTTAAAAATTAACTTTTTAACTATTGAAAATAAATTGTTTATATGATATAATTATATATATGGAAGGAATAGATTTAAAATTTATAAAGAAACATTATGGTGAAAATTTTGCGAAAATGTGCAGAGAATATTTTCCTACTATTTTAGAACAGCAGGGATTATTAACTGAAATCATATTCTTTCTTTTTCCGCCAAGTCGTCATCTTTACGAAGATATAGTGAATGAAGGGTTGGAAAATGAATTTAAGTCATATATTTATGCTATCTTTGATCATGAAAATAAGATAAAGGCCAACATTAAAAATATGACAGATGTTGACAAGACACCCGAACAACTGCTTGATAAAGCTGGATATATTTTGTTTCCAGAATGTAAAACTGAAGAAGATGTACAAGCATTTAAGAAGTATTATAGTAAAGGTGAAGAACTTTGTACTTTTAAGGGTGAAAGATTAAATTCTTGTCGTATATGGTTTGCAGTAAAAAAAGATGTTGAAAGTATCAGGCGTGAGAATTTTGAAAATCCTCAAAGAGAGGATGAATATGGAACAAGCGTTATAAGTATTCAGTTTACAAAAACAAAACCTAATATACTTTCAATTAAAAATAGATATAATCATGCTGTTGGAAATCCTGATTGTACCTTTGGTAATGATCTAGATAATATAATTGATGGTTTGACTCAATCTTTTATTAAAAGTTATTCACTAGATTTAGATAATGAGTTATATGGAGATGAAACTAGTGAACTAGATGATAATTTAAGTTTATCTTTTGAAATTCCTGGATATGTTCAAGCTAGGGATGGCAGATTTTATAAAAGTAACCTAGAAGCAAGGCACATAAACTATTGCAGTATAGATAATTCTATAGTGACGCATGATGATGTTTACTATTATGATAAGAGCAGATATATAATTTTAGATCATTTTTTAATTGATTTACAAGAAAAACAAATAAAAGATCCATTTCCAGAATTGTCTAGCAATGTGGAGAAACAATATTTTAAATCATTTATAGATTCCATAGGTCCTATTAAAAATATAAAGGTAGAGCGAGTCGATGATAATAAAGTTATTTATATTACACCAAAGGACAATGATGGAATAGTTAAAATTACACTTGATAAAGATAATAATTTCATAGAATATTCAAATCCTTATGTTAAAAAGATCGGTGATGGATTTCTATATTATAATCAAAGTTTACAAAAGCTTGATTTACCAAATTTGGAAGAGTGTGGAGAATTATTTTTACCATCAAATTTAGTGTTATCAGAATTAAATTTGCCAAAGTTGACTAAATGTGGGAGTTTATTTTTAATTAAAAACAAATCATTATCCACTCTTGATTTGCCGAATTTAAAAGAATGTGGAGATGCATTTTTACAGCGAAATATGGATTTAAGGCAATTAAATGTGCCAAACTTGAGAAAATGCGGTTCTAAATTTTTATATTCTAATAATGGAATTTTGAATTTAAGCATGCCTAAATTACAAGTGTGCGGTGATGGATTTTTTTCTTTTAATGAAACTTTGCGGACAATTGATTTGCCGTGTTTAGAGAGTTGTGGGGATGGTTTTTTGCGCTCAAATAATTATCTTAAAAATTTACTGCCTACTTTGCTTGAATTTCGAAATTTATTTTAAGAGCGGAATAATTCATTAACAACTTTAGATCTGCCGAATCTATAAAAGGGTTTGGGATTAAATATCTATTTATAAACAAATATTTAAATAAGATATATCTATCTTCTTTACAAAAACAGAAAGTGGTTTTTTGTCTAATTCTAGTTTATCTTTCAAACTTTTGCCGCAGATTAAAAGATGTGCTTTAGTTAAATTAGGGAATATGAATGAAGCAGTTATATAAAAAATGATATTGATTTTTACGATGGAAGAATAAGATAATTGTATAAATAAAATTAAATTTTCACAATAAAGGCTTATATTACACAAAAAGAAAAAGTATTTTGTATTAATCAAAAACGTAAATAAAACAAATAAATAAAAAAGAGATAAATTTCAAAAATTTATCTCTTTTTTTGATTTTACTTAACTTTTTGGCGTTTTCTTAGTCTGATTGTAATTATCACAATAACTATTGCTGCGATGACTCCGAGTACGATTGCAATTATAGCAAATGCGTTTAATGGTGCGGTCTTTTGTACTTTATATGAGTAAAGCAAGTATCCGCTCATTGAATAAACTTGCACATAATATGTTCCTGTTTCGGAAATTGTGATTGTATAGCCTTCTGAGAGTGTAGGCAGAGTAGATTGTGATATTTCAACTCTTTGCGAGCCAACCTGTATGTAACAATCTCCCATTGCGTCATAGAGATTTTGAGTATTGAAGGAAATAGTTATATTTGAAGTTGTGCTTTCGCCTTCAGCCACCGAAATTGATAGTGGAGGAGTTGCGGTATTAATCCAGAATGCGAAAGAGAATTCTTCGCCGATTAAGTTAGTAAATTGTGTCTGGTTGGTATTAACGGTAATTTCATATCGACCGCTTCCTGTCTTTTTGTCAAGGTAGTTTACATTCAGTTCTGTCAAATATGTTCTGCCATCAATAACAACTGTCGAGAAGTTAGATATTTCGGCAAGTTCGTCAGTAATATCTACGCCGTCTTTCAATATCTTTGAGATATAATAGTTTTGATACTGAGCATATTCGAATGCATATCTTGACTCATTTTGATTGAGAATGGTAAAGTTATAAACTTCTTCTCTAATTTGAGGTAAGGTTTCTTGACTTCCGTCAGAACTTGTTGTCCTTGAAGTTGCGGTGAATTTAACCGAATAATAACCTGGCTCTGAGAATGTATATGTATAATTTCTGCTTGTATAATTTGTATAATCATATCCATTTCGTTGTACGCTTATTACAGGATATCCGCCTGCCTGATAATAAGTTGAAAGGTTGTAAAGCGAAATTGTTACAGCACTATTATAAATAGCATTTTGAATTTTCTCAGTCACAACTGTTTCTTCTACTGTTTCACTGCCGTCTGTTGTCGTTTCTGTATGCGATACAGTGAATGGTATTGAGTTTAGTAAAATAATATCCAAATATTCGCCATTTCTAAATAGTTGTACATTGGCAGGGGTACATGAGTCATAGAGTTTAATTCTATAAGAGCCTGCTCTTTCAAGATATATGTAAGAAGTATCACCACTACTATAAACAGTAGGATATATTTCTACATATTCACCATTAAAGTATTTTAATACTTCAATATTGATCCTATTTGCATCAATACCATTTATAGATGAGTAGTTAATTCTCATTTGACTGCTTTGAGCAGAATTATCTACGACAACTGTAACAGATGAACTTGATTTCATTGAGCCTGTTGTGCCATACGGAGTTTCATAGGTGAGCAGGCTTACAAAGTCGCTACTTTCTCGTATGTAGATGATTGCAAAGTCGCCCTGAGAGATGATTTGTCCGTCATCATTTTCAGCAGTGTAGTGGAAAACATCTACAAATGCTTCGTTTTCTTCAGGAATGCAAGTTTGCAAGATGCAAGTTACATTTTGTTCAGGATTTAGTATAATGCGCAGTCTTGATACGATTGTAGTTCCGTCATCTTCACCTTCATAGACAATCAAATCGTCATGATTAATTTCATTATGATTTAATCTAACAAGATAGGTTGAACCATACTCTTTTCCGTTTGCATCCACATATCTTATATCGCTCTTTCCGACATTTAAACCATCAAGTGTTATATAGTAGAATGAAGATTCAGTATCAAGTATTTCAACTCTATAGATTTTGGATAGATTAGTAAAGATATTTTCATCATCATATTTAGCAAAGATGATATAATTCCCTGTACCTGAAATTCTTACGCCACTTGTTGCAGATGATGAAGAATTTATGCTTTCCCAGGTCTGTCCATTATCACGCGATAGATATAGGCTATATTTATATTCAAGTCGATAATTATATTGTCCGATATAATTGAGTGATTGACCATCTCTAAAGAACATAGTTACATCTTGTGAGTAGGTTGTGATTGAATATCCTGTTGTAGAATATGGTCTACCTTCAAAATACACTGTTTCATTAGTTGTTTGAGCATAATTTGTAATTGGCTTTCCGTCTTTATCTTGGAATACTATTCCGCCAGATGAAACTTCAGTTAAACTTGTCGCAAAGTATGGAAGTTTATAATAGAGTCTAACATGGATTGTTCTAATCAATTCTCCACTCTCAATATCTGAAATTTCAACCTTGAAATAATCGTCCCAGTTGGTCGAAGTAGAAGGTGAGAATGTATAAGAATAGATATTGTTGCCCTGATTTTGAGATATTAAACTGTTGGTTATGTCTATTCCATCTGTATTTCTAATTATAACATTATAAAGCAAGTTGTTATATTGGAACATGATGCTTTGGTCTGAAAGATATGTAGTATCGCCATTGCTCTCAGTGTATGTATAGACAGTTGACGTGCCAACGATTTCGTTGAATGATATTTCATTTGCAAGTTGGATAATGATTGTTTCATTTCCAAAGTTATCAACAATCTCATATCTTATTTTAGATGATGAGTTTGCGCCAAGGTTTACTCTAATTTGCAAGATTGTTCCAGAAGAAAGGGTAGTGAATGATATATACGATGATGCACTTTCATAACCATTTTCAGCAGTCCATGTGCCATAAGGATCTTGATTTGCTATGTAGATTGTATTCCAATTGTTAGGGTTAGAACCAGTCGTAGTAAATTGCAAGATTGAAATCTTTGTAGGGAATACATAAGCTGTTTCAGTTGAAGCATATTGAGCTTGAGTTGGTACATCTATATTTAGTAAAGCAGAAGTGTGATTTGGATCTTCAATTTTCTGTGCTGAAAGGGAAGCGTCCATAATTGCAAGGTAAATAGTATTTAATATGCCATCTGCTCTATTTACAAACATGAGTTGATGCTTGTTAGATGACGACTGAACGCCTTGCATGATTTCATTAATTGATGTTTCAGTAAGTGATACACCACTTCCAGAGAAGGTTATTCTCCAAATACGATTTTCTTCAAGCCAAGGAGATTTCATATATCTTACAAGTGAAGATCCGCTTTGTCTAACATAGATCATAGCCCAAGGATCAGACATGTAATTGTAATTTGTTATTTCAAAGCCAGAATTTGAATATATATTCATTCCGTTTGTAATTTCGCTTGAATCAATAGAAATGTTTTCAGTATTATTGTTATTGATATAAGAGATTGCATTGGTGTCTACATTTGGATCGGTCTCAACATCTCCTTGTATTAGGTATACAACATATACTGTCATATTTCCAGCATAATCTCTTTCAACTATTTCATAGTATCCAGAGTATAGATTGCTTGCACCGCTTGTCGAGAGCAAATTGTAAGTGTTTTGTGAGAATGATGATTTATCTACTTGCGTGTACGAGTCAATTGAAGGAATGGTCTTGTAGTAGATATATTGCGTTCCGTAAGGGTTTGTACTTGCATTTATAAGAGTGCTTGCAAGTGTTGAATTGAAGAATGACATATCCACATTGTATGAGAAATATCTAAAGTCGCCTGTTGCTATTGAGTATGAATAACTCATAGTCGATAGGTCAGTAGATGCGGATACTGTCTGCTCGGTATTATCTTGATTTGCATATCTTCTCATGTAGACTTGTTGATAGTTTAATGTAAATGCTTGATCAGTAGCAGTTTCAGTCTTACTCATTAAAGATTGAATGTTCTCAAGTGGTGCTGATCTATCAAAGTAAATTCGTTTTGTTGTAGATCGATAGTAACTTTGGTCACCTTCAAATCTTAACGTTATGTCAACATAGGAATTTGCATTTGCAAGAAGATATGAGGTGTCAATTGTAAAGTACTGGATAGTGCCTTCAGTAACAACATTTGCAGAATATGTTCTTGAAGGGTATGAGTTGATTGTTATATTAGCAGTGTCAATTCTTGCTTGATAATTGCTTGTAGGCACTTCCCATTGAACACGAAGCTCGTCAGTATTTGTATAATATACTGTGCTGTCGCCAGCAGGTGAGAGTTGATATCCGTCCTTAGTTACAAGATCAAATTCAGGTGATTGAGTTAAAATTGTGAAAGCAAATTTATAAAGCTGATAGAAGCCATCTGTTGCACCCAAGTTTCGTGCTTGATATAGTACAACTGAATATGTTCCTGCAAGGTAGAAATAATTTACAGATGTGCTATTTGAACTTACGCTGAATGAACTATCTGTTTCATAAAGAGTAAGATATCCATTACTATTATCAGAAGATGAAGCATAATATTTTTCCACTTTATTGCCATTTTCATCGGTTACCACCGCTGTAATGTTGGCAACGATTTCATATTCTTTGATTGAGATGTTGCTGTTTAAATAATTTATTGCCTCTGCCTCTGAATCAAAAGTTTGAATAATAGCTTCTTCACTTATAACATTCCATCTGCCACTTGCCTCGTCTTGTTCGACGCGTGAATTGCCATAGTAAGAAAGGGTTTGATTTTCTTCTACTCCATAATATTTTCTATCTGTGTCAGTTACATTTTCACTTGTAGTAGTTGTGTATTTATATTTTGGAATATAGAGTGTCATTGGAAGTTTACTTCCTTCGACTGCAACCGTAACATTTGCGTTTTCAGAAGTGAATGAACCTTGAGTATAGAATGAACCAGATGAAAGTCCATCTTCGTTATATGAAGGGAATGATACCTCTAGAGAAGAATATCCATCATTTGAATACATACTCAAAATGATATCACCGCCGACCAAACTTTCAAGAGATGAAGCTGATCCATCTTCGTTGCTTACTCCCTCTAGTCTAGTTATAATTCCATTAGTATCAACAGTGAAAGTGATCGTTCGTCTAAAATAGTCATAATTATCAACTATTGAATCGGCTTTATAATCTCTTACGATTACATATCGTCCAGCAGAAGGTCTGTCGCTATCGCCGAATGCGATCTCTGCCGGCTCCTCTTGACCTGGCTGATAAACTGTTTCTTCGCTTGCTTTGAATATAACTCTAGTTTCGGTAGGTGTGGCTGAAATTGTATAGTACCAATAAGTTTTACCATTTATAGTCTGAGATTCTTTAACAAATGCATAATAGTACATTGTTATTGAGTCAACTTCAGAACCATTCTCAGCAACTGGTACGAAATTTACTCTTAAAGCATTGTTTGCATTAATAGGTGAGTGGTATGAGAATTTGTAGGTTAAATTTTCATCTAATTGATATCCACTTTCTTGCAGGTGTGAGTATGATATTGAACCATCTTCATCAGTTTTTGTATAAAGATTTCCAGTATGAGCAAAGCTTGAGTAATTTAATGTATTAGACGCTCCCGTATTACTATCAATATAGTTAACGGTCACCTTTGATGCATCTGCTGTTACATTGAAAGAGATATAAGAAGATGGATAGGTTGTATAGTCAACTTGCAAGTTGCCTGTTGTTTTTGTATTTGCACTATCTCTTATTGCAATTCTATATGTACCATCGATTGAGTTGCCTTCTTCATCTATAAATTGTACGCTTAAAGTGCTGACATTTTGAGGAGAGAAAGTGTTTGCATCCCAATTTTTAATATAGGCTGTAGAATTTATATCAATTACGAGATAATATCCGTCATAGTCATCTATACCTGTAGTTAGAGAACCATCAATTTCTTCTGTCACAGCTTGCGCTGGTACATCGTTTACATTTATTATCTTTTGATTGTCATAATTGAAGAACTCTTGCAATTTTGCAGTCAAATTTTGTTTTGCTTGTGCTGATCCAATAGTATATACATAAGGCGCATAGCTTTCAAGAATAGACGTTGTCAAATTGTCAAGATAGATTGCTTTGTGTTTTGCCCATTCAATCGTGATTTGTGTGCTGATCTGTCCAGTAATAGGGTCTGCTTCTGGAATTGAAATGCTAGTGTTATTGACCATTAAAGCAAGGCGAGTAAATTCTAATGATACAGTTCTTTGAACAAATACAGGTTCGCTATTGTCGATCATGTAGATTTCAAAACTAGAATTTCCTGCTTGGTCATATACTTCGAGTATATATATTCCCGCTTCTGATTTCACATAACTAGAAGTCACGAATGATGAGTATGATCTAGAGTTTGGATACTCAATCCAGCTCTGACTTGCACCCGCTTCAATATCTAGTTTGTAGGAAACAGGAAGGGTAGCTTGAACTTGAGCGCTTGGATTAGAACTGTTGTAATTAAGCCAGAAATTTAAGAGTGAAGAAATTGTAGTTGTTGAAGTTTGTGATGAGTAATAGTTGATTGTTTCAAGTGGAATGTATTTAACATAGCCATAGGTTGTCGCTCCACTTGCCTTTTCTGCCCAAGACATAGTTATCGACTGATTTGTGATATATGAAGAGAGATTGTCTAGAATTCGATAACTGTTGCCAGAAGAAAATTCAACATTTGTAGCCCGCAAATCACTTATAGGACTTGTATCGATGGTGAATGTTCTTGTGCTAGGCTTATCAGTATTTGCAGAATGAATTTTTATTGTAAACTTCGCATTTGCAAAAGAGGCAGTTGTTGGAATGTAAATACCATATTTGCCATTAACGACCTTGTTTGTGTCGCCTGCAACACTATCAAAAAGTTCGTAGTAAATGCCATAACTTTGAAGATCTAAAATATTGACATCTTGGAAGAAGTAAACATTAGAGCCTGCATTATAGTTTTGTGCTGATAATGTTATTTCAACTTCAGCGTCATAGATGTTATTCATAGAGTCGTCAAGTATATATACGCCCTTGTTAGTATATCCAGATGTGTAAATTTGTTCAAAATTTTCGTCATCAACAACTGTAACGCTAGGCATTGTGTTTGTCACAGTAAAGAAGAAGATTTGATAGTGGTAATATGATCCTTGCAGTGTACCGCTTGTTGACATATAGTAGTCATAGGTATATTGAATTACATAAAGATATGTGCCTGCAGAATTTTGATTGAAGCCTTCAAAATTGTTTGAACTGTCTACCTCCCAACGACTATCAGTTGTATTATAAGATAATTCAAAAATTGTGCTCGATGTATTTGCGTTTGATACAAAATTGGTAGCGTTTGTCAAGAATTTAATAGGTGTTTGGTTTGTGGAAACAGGGGAAAGTTTTTCTGTGTCATTTAAACCATTTATTCTAGCAAGTGCGTATTCTTGCAGAGAGTTGACAGGGTTTAACTCTTCAGTATCGCTATCTTTTACAGTATAAGCCGTACTTGACGATGGAGATTGCATTGACACTGTACTTTCTATATTTGATGAAGGATCATTAGGATTTTCAGCGATATATTTATTTACTTCACCTGTGATATCTGCGCTATCTGAGAATGTACCATTTTCAAAGTTGTAGGTTTTAAGTTCCACCGAAGCAGGTTGGTTTGTAGTAGGGTCGAGATTTGAATAATCTGAGAAAACTGCTTGATAGCCATAAATATAAATTCTTTGGCGTTTGCTGTTAATCGCACTATCTCCGCTAAGTTCAGTGAAAGGTAGTTCGTATATTTGTTCGCCGTTTAGTCCTTGAGTCTTGTATAGATATTGAATGGAGATATCATAACTGCCAAGGTCTGTAAAGAAGATATATCCAGTCTTGCTTTGGTCTATATCATTTATATCAACGTCAGTAAACACAAAGTAGTCGTCTTCTGAAATAACAGCATTATTTTCATCATACTGAACAAATTCGCCATTTGTGTAAACGATTGTGGCTCTTTTAACATTTGAATTTAGGTCGGTATAATTAATGTTGATTTGATATTTGTCAGGATCAAACGAGAAGTTAGTTATAGTAGTTGTATCATTTTGTGTGTTTCTTGCATAGTTATAGTTTGCAAAATAATATCTAGAATAGGTGTCGCTACTTACAGTTGATTCCTGCATATTAGATGACATTGCAAGGTGTGGCATACCGGCATCATTAAAATATGTATCTGTGTTAAAAATTAAGAAAGTAAAATATATTGTTTGAGCGCTATTAGTATAACTTACTCCGCCATTAGATGTGTAGAAATAATTTACATCAATAGCAAGGGTATAGCATCCTTCTTGGTAGAGAGTAACCGTATTATTAGATCTAGTAATAGCTGACTCGCGAGTATTAAGTTTAAAGTCAATGTCTAGTCTTTGAGGGGTTATGCTAAGATTTGGTGGTACAGAAGCGATAACATCATCTTCAGTATCACCGGAAGTATTATTATCATCATAATATGTTGAAGTATAATAGGTTATAAGATTTTGTTGATATCCGCCCGCGCCATTGGAAATCTGAGTAAGAAGGTTAGTACCAGTCTGTCCGTTTTGAATATCTGACGCTGTAAGGTTATAGTAGAGAGAAAGAGAGTTTTGGAAAGTGAAGTAGTAATATTGATTAGGGTTACCTTCTTTATCTGGATAGTATGCATAATTTGCATTACTCGATCCTTGCTCAATTATATCCGTACCAATAGTTGGACTGATAAAAGAGTTTGCTCTCATCAAAAAGATTTCATTGCCAACTTGACCTACTTCAGTACCTGAAGCACTCGAGGTTTCAATCTTAAGATAATCAGGCAAACTATTAGTAATCTGATCATAAGTGACATCAGCATTTGATGACAAGATGTCATTACTTTTTGGCGTAAAGAAAGCAAGGCTTAAAAAGCCAAAAGCAATTAGTGAAATTAAAATAGAATAAAATACTTTTCTAACTCTTTCCATTTTTAACCCCTTTAAAATATATTTCAAATATATTTTATCATAGCATAGCAAAATTTCAAAATAATTTAACAAATAATATATAAAGATAATTATATATTTATCAAATATATTATGTAGCATATTTTTATAATTAATCTTTTTAATCAAATAAATTCTTTTAGTTAATAGTTTATCTTTAAATTGCTGTTATAATTTGACATTTTTAGAATTTGTAACATATAATTTGATTAGGAGTTTTTATGAAGAAATTATCGCTTGCCATGATAGTCAAGGATGAAGAAAGCACTCTCGGTGACTGTCTAAAGAATGCAAAAGAGTACGCTGATGAAATTATCATTGTAGATACAGGAAGCCAAGACAAAACCAAACAGGTGGCGGAAAAATTTACTAAATATGTATATGATTTTGTTTGGCAAGATGACTTTTCTAAGGCAAGAAATTTTGCTTTTGATAAGGCGAAATATCAGTACATAATTTGGCTTGATGCTGACGATATATTGACAGAAGAAAGTGTAAATGCCATAAAAAAATGGAAAAATGATAAAGAAGATGTTGATGTTGTCATGTGTCCGTATGTCACAAGTTTTGACAAAGATTTTAAACCAAAATTTGAATTCTATAGAGAGCGAATAGTCAAGAATGATAAAAATCTAAGATGGCATGATCCAGTCCATGAAATTATTGTGCCTAGTGGAAAAGTTGTACACAATAAGGATATTAAAATTTATCACAACAAAAAGAAAAAGGTTTACACTAGTCGCAATCTTAACATATATCTAAAAATGCAAGAAAATAAAGTCAATTTCTCGCCACGACAAAAATTCTATTTTGCACGCGAACTTTACTATAATAATATGATAGAACAAGCAATCAATCAGTTCTCACAATTTTTGTCAGAGGGGAAAGGGTGGAAAGAAAATAATATTGAAGCGTGTTTAAATCTTGCTAGATGTTACATGGCAAAAAAAGAAAAGAAAAACGCATTGACTGCACTATTCGGCTCATTTGTTTATGGCGTACCAAAGGGAGAAATACTTTACGAAATTGGAAATCAATTTTTTGATGATAAAGACTATTTGACGGCAATCTATTGGTATAATCTCGCACTCTCAGCGAAGATGGATACTACAAGCGGAGCGTTTTATGATGTAAACTGCTACACACTTTTTCCAGCCCTGCAACTATGCGTTTGCTATTATAAAATTGGTGACAGAGAGAAGTCTTATCACTATCATTTGATCTCCAAAGGATTTGCTCCAGATGATGAAAGAGTTAAATTTAATGAAAAATTTTTCGAAAAATGTAAAGACGGTAGTGACGCTTAAATTATAATAATTAAGCAAAATCGACATAAAAAACGCAAAAAAACGCAAAAAATATA
>ERZ1643247.2280-NODE-2280-length-15506-cov-13.995599_pt1 | contig 15506 bp, 31 predicted proteins | sample MGYA00579264_ERZ1643247 | MGnify/ENA primary metagenome ERZ1643247 (study PRJEB29033, sample SAMEA4952262) | chicken gut metagenome | biome: Broiler Chicken; feature: Gastrointestinal Tract; material: Caecum | place: Ireland | collected 2018 | study: Broiler... | reverse complement strand
AGAGTGGTATCAGGCGAACAAAGAAAGGATCAACGCGAAAGCAAGGGCGAGAAAAGCGGCAAAGAAAGCCGCAGAAAAGCAGAGGTGAAAGGAATGGAAATCAGGGGTAAAGAGTGGACGCCGCAGGAAGTGTGGCAGATCATCGGAGAGCTGAGCCGGATTTCCGCAGGGCTGGCAGAGGCTTTTGCAAAGAAGCCTGAAAAGCCGCACTACACGATACCGGAAGCGATGGACTTCCTGGGCGTGACCCGAAAGACGGTGATCGCCCACATCCGCGCCGGGGATTTTGGAGACACGATCCAGCTTGATGCGCGGCACATCCTTATCACAGCGGAAGGCATGCAGCAGTATCTTGAAAGCAAGAAAACGCCTGCACGCCGCCGGAGAAAAAGAGCTGCCGCACCGGGGTCTATTTGAAAGGAGGAGGGCATGGCAAGCACAATCATTTGCGTTCTGCTTTTATCCGCGGCAATCGCCGGGCTTGTCATCGCCGAGCACAAAGGGCTTTATCTGCTTTTGCTCGCTTTCCACGCTGCGCAAGCTTTGGGCAAAGAAAATGAAAGGGGTATGAAAAGATGAGGCATCCGCAAAACAACTGTCGGCTTTTCGGAGAGTACATGAAAAGTTGCAAGCGCCTGGGACTGCGCCCGACGGCAGAAAGATGGAAGCTTTACGTGCGCTGCTTCGGGGTGTGGGATGACTGAGGCCCCGATCCCTTGCCAGGGCTGCACAGTGCTCAGAAAGCACGGGTGCAGACTGCAAGGATGCTGTGCAAAGGTAAAGCGGTGGAATCGCAAGGCGCATGAAGCTGCGCTTACTGAGCATGAAGTGAAAAGCAAGCTGAAAACGATCAGAAGGCAGCGCAGGAGATAAGGAAATGGCATACTTTGAAAATCTTTTTACCGGCGAAAAAGTGCCGGAAGAAGACGCATATAAGTACGCGATGGAGAAATGCCAAAAAGATGCGGCGCTTAAAAAAGAATATGAAGATGCCACAGTGTTTTGGTACTTCTCCGGCGATTGGGTGAAAGGAGACTAAAATGGCCGCACAAACGTACTACCTGAAAACAGGTGTAATCAAGATTGGGGATCACTTTTCTTTTGTGGATGGGGAAACCCTTTTCGAAGTGATGGAAAAGGCTGCAAAAAAAGCGGCGCATGACACTGGGAAAACGGAGTTTGCCGGGGAGATTTACATTTCCATTCGCGATCTTTCCAGCGAGACTTTCAAAAAGTGGGATGGTGAAGAATGGAAGGGGTAACGGAGTACGAGAGGTTCATCGTACCGATCGAAATCCATTTCCCAAAAGGGAAGGTTTGCTGTGAGTGGTGCAATCTCTCATACAGAAATCGAAAAGGGCATATCGCTTGCTCGCTTTCCGGCGAGGAAATGCTTTCCCCGGCAGAAACGATCGGCTTTTCGTGCCCCATCAGGAAGGAGGAATCGTGATGGAGTTTCGTCTTTTAGCTGCCGATGAAATCGATGCAAGAGTTGGAAGCATCTCGGAAAAAGGCTGCACCTTGCTTTTGTACAAGAACGCCCGCGTGGACATGATGATCCTTGATGAAACTGTAGGGGCCGACCATTGGCAGAGAAAGCACTACGAGTGCAAAGGGAATCTTTTCTGCTCTGTAGGGATCAAATGCGGGGACGAGTGGATCTGGAAAGATGATGCCGGAGCAGAAAGCAACACCGAAAAAGAAAAAGGGGAGGCTTCCGACAGCTTCAAAAGAGCTTGCGTGAACTGGGGCATTGGGCGTGAGCTTTACACGGCTCCATCTTTGATCTGGATTCCTGTAGACAAAATGCAGATTGAACAGGTTCGTGGGAAGTACACGACAAAAGATCACTTTTACGTTGAAAAGATTGCTTACAACGCCAAAAGGCAGATCAGCGGGCTTGCAATCCGTCGGGCCGCAAAAAAAGGACGCCCGGATGAGCGTGTGTATGTGTACACGGAGGCGAAAGCATGAGCCGATCGATCATGGGAGAGGCGAAAGAAAGCTATCTTTTCCCGCACTTCCAGCAGAACCTTGAAAAGCATCACATCTTTTTCGGAAATCCGAATCGGAAGCTTTCTGAAGAATGGGGATGTTGGTGCTGGCTTACTGTAGAAGAGCACAGGGGAACAAAAGGCGTGCACAACAATCGCGCCCTTGATCTTCGCCTGAAAGAAGATTGCCAGCGGGAGTTTGAAGCGCTTTATGGCCACGATAAGTTCATGGAAGTTTTTGGGAGGAATTACCTGTGAGCTATGATCTCATGGAAAAGATGGCCTCCCTCACAAAATACCTTGATGCGGCAATCCGAGAAATCGGGAGGCGCGGGGAAACCTTTGCAAACGCAAAATGCGAATATCAGGTTGAGCTTGCAAAGGAAATGCTTTCCTTAAGAGAAAAAGGCCAGCCGGTCACGCTTGTGCCGGATTTGGCAAGAGGGACGCCCAGAATTGCAAAGCTGAGGCTGCAAAAGGATCTTTCTGAGGCACTTTATAAAGCTGCTCAGGAAGCCATACAGAGCTATAAGCTGCAGATCAGGGTTTTAGATGCGCAGATTGCGAGAGAATGGGGGAAGCCAAATGATCAATAGTGTGGTGCTGATGGGGAGACTTGTGAGAGATCCTGAAATCCGAACGACGGCCAGCGGGAAAAGCGTTTGCTCTTTCTCTCTGGCCGTCGAGAGAGATTTTCAGAGATCAGAAGAAAAGACGGCGGATTACTTTGACTGCGTGGCGTGGGGAAATACGGCGGAATTTGTGGGCAAGTATTTCCACAAAGGCCGGATGATTGCTTTGCAGGGAAGGCTGCAGGCCCGCACGTACAGGGACAGAGAAGGGAACAATCGAAAGGTTGTAGAAGTCATCGCGGACAAGGTGAGCTTTACCGGAGAGAAAGCGGAAAGCACAGCGGGAAAGGAAGCTCCCAAAGAGACGAAAGAGCCTCCGGCAGCTTATGAAAGCGGAAACTTGAGCGAAGGCTTTGAAGCGCTTTCCGATGACGAGGATCTTCCGTTTTAAGGAGGAAGCAAATGGCAAGGCCACGGAAAAGGGGGCTTGATTACTTCCCCCTTGACGTGGGATTTTTGAGGGACAGAAAGGTAAAGCTTCTTCGGGCCGAGTTTGGTGCGTCCAGTGTGGCTTTCGTGCTGTACGTGTTTTGCAAAGCCTATGAGGAAGAAGGATACTTTTGTACGTGGGACAGCGACGAGCTTTTGATCGCTTCGGACGAGCTTAAAGAAAAACCCGCGTATCTCAGCGAAGTGCTTTCCGGGTGTCTGAAACGTTCCATATTTGACGAAGGGGTATTTCAGATGTTTGGGGTACTTACCAGCGCTGGTATCCAACGTCGCTACCTTGCGGGATGCGAAAAACGCGACGACATAACGCTTTTTAGAGAGTACTTGCTAATCGAAAAAAAAGAGATTCAAGCAAGTACTCTGAAAAAGTGCACCTTTATTTCGGTTTCCGGGGAGAAAACCCCGGTTAATTCCCCGGAAACCATAGTTTTTTCCCCCGAAAATCCCCAAAGTAAAGTAAAGGAAAGTAAAGTAAATAATCCGCGCGTGCGCGCGCGTGAGGATGATGATGAAAAATTGAAAGCTATTTGTGAAGCTTACGAATCGTCTATAGGGCTTATGCCTCGTCACGTAGCTGCAGCAGCCATGAGCTATGCAAACAGCGGGATGGAAACAGATCTGATCGTGAGAGCGATCCATCTGGCGGCAGAAAACAATGCCCGCACGTGGAGCTATGCATCCGCTATACTACGGAATTGTGAAAGCAAGGGGATTCTCACCTTGCAGCAGTTTGAGGCTGAGAGCCGAGAGAGGAAAGAGAAGACGGCGGAGCAAGAGGAAAGCAGGTGGAAGGAGTTGTGAAGGCAAACGTTGACGCCGAGCAAGCCGTTGTCGGTGCCGTGATACTGGACGCGGAAAAGGTTCTGCCGAAAGCAGCTCTCGAGCTTTCCGAGGATGACTTTTTTGTGCCGGAGCTTCGAAAAATCTTTTCCGCCTGTGTGCAACTTTGGAGAGAAAGATCCTCCGCTGATGCCGTTACCGTGATTTCCATGCTGGGGCCGGAGTATCGGAGCATCATCTTGACCGCATCGGAAAGCCTTCCGTCGCTCTCTCGCGTTGATTTTTACATTCAGGCCGTAAAAACTACCGCACAAAAAATAAGAGCCTCAGAGAGCGCGCAGGAGCTTTTAACGGCTATAGAGTTTGAGAGCGTGGAAGAGTGCAGGGCACGCGCGGCTGAGATTACAAAGCTCCTGATAGGCGGGAGACAGATCGAAGCGTTTGACGCGAAGACCGGATTTCTGGACTTCATCAACCGGGCGGAAAAGCCCAAAGCGTACTTGAAAACCGGCTTTCACAAGCTGGATCGGTACGTGAGACTTTCTCCCGGTGATTACACGGTGATCGGCGGGAAGCCGTCCAGCGGTAAAACAGCCTTAACGCTGCAGATGATGCTGAGCATCGCGCAAAAAGAAAAAGTCGTATACTTTTCCCTCGAAACGAGCAAAGAAAAAGTGATGGATCGCATTATCTGCACGTACACCAAAACCACGGTGGACGAGGTGAAAGACGGAAAGATCCAAAACTGGGATGCCATCACTTACGCTTACGACAGCTTTAAAAATCTTGATTTCGAGATCGTGGAGGCTGCCGGGTGGAGTGTGGGACAGGTGGAGGCTTACGCAATCCAAAAGGGCGCAAAGGTGATCTTTATCGACTATCTTTCCATCCTCAAAGGAGAGGGACGCAGCCTTTATGAGCGCGTGACCAATATCTCGATTGACCTTCACACGATGGCGCAGCACGACAAAATCGCGGTTTTCGCGCTCTCGCAGCTCCGCCGGAGCGACAGCAAAGAGCCGGGAATGGAGGATTTGAGGGAATCCGGACAGATTGAGCAGGACGCCGACTGCATCTTGCTTTTGCAGGTGAAGGATAAAAATGAGCAAAACTCAGATCGAGAGCTGATCATCGCGAAAAACAAAGAGGGAATCACTGGAAAGATGACTTTATCTTTCCACGGACAGATTCAAACGTTTTATCAGCAGGAGGCGGAAAGATGAAAAAAATCCTTGTTGCTTGTGAGGAAAGCCAGGCGGTGACGATCGAACTGCGGAAGCTGGGGCATGAGGCATACAGTTGCGATATTCAAGAATGCTCAGGGGGGCACCCTGAGTGGCATTTGCAGTGCGACGCCCTGGAATTGCTGAAAATGCGGTGGGATATGGTCATTGCGTTTCCCCCATGCACAGATCTTGCGGTGAGCGGCGCACGGTGGTTCCCAGAGAAAATAAAAAACGGAAGCCAGCAAAGATCTATTGAATTCTTTATGAGGTTTGCAAACTGCGGATGCGAGAAAATAGCGATCGAAAATCCGATCGGAATTATGTCAAGAGTGTGGAGAAAGCCGGATCAGATCGTTCAGCCGTGGATGTTTGGACATGGAGAAACAAAAGCAACGTGTTTATGGCTGAAAAATCTTCCAGCCTTGAAACCGACAAACGTAGTGAACGGGAGAGAACCTAAAGTGTGGAAAATGGCTCCAGGCCCAAACAGGGCAAAAACGAGGGCTAAAACCTATACAGGAATCGCCCGCGCAATGGCAGAACAATGGGCGGGAAAGTGTGGATCTTAAAGGAAAGGGAAAGCGAGGAACAATTAAATGGACGAAACAAAAATTATAAGAGGGTTCAAGGTATTCAATCCTGACTGGAGTTGCAAAAATAAACAGTACACTTGCCCCGGCATATTTGAAGAAAATGTTACCCCTTCCGTTTGTGATAGAGGGATGCACTTCTGTAAGAAAGCGGCTGACTGCTTCAATTATTACAGCTTCAACCCGGAAAACAAGGTTGCGGAAGTGATTGCCTACGCTGATCGAACCGTTGAGGATGGCGACAAATGCGCCACAAATTACCTTGAAATTGTTCGTGAAATCAGTTGGCAGGAAGTTCTTGAAATTGTGAATATGGGAAAGGGTTGCACCGGACTTTGCAACAGCGGCAACCGGAACAGCGGCAATTGCAACAGCGGCAATTGCAACAGCGGCGATTGGAACAGCGGCGATTGGAACAGCGGCAATTGCAACAGCGGCGATTGCAACAGCGGCGATTGCAACAGCGGCAACCGGAACAGCGGCGATTGGAACAGCGGCAATTGCAACAGCGGCAACCGGAACAGCGGCAATTGCAACAGCGGCAATTGCAACAGCGGCGATTGGAACAAGTGCAGCTTTTCCAACGGGTGCTTCAATACAGTTGAACCGAAAATATATCTGTTCAACAAGCCGTCTGACTGGACTTATAGGGATTGGCTGAGTAGCGATGCCCGTTATCTTCTGAATCAGATTCCGGGTGATGTTCTTGAATATGTTTGGTTTGAGGATATGACGGATGAAGAAAAGGCAGCACACCCGGAAGCCAAAGTCACAGGCGGTTATCTGAAACAGCTTGACAATTCCGAACGTGGTTCTATTTGGTGGAGTAAGCTTAGCGATCATGAAAAATCTATTATCAAATCAATTCCGAATTTTGACAAGGAAATCTTTAAAGAAATTACAGGGATCAATGTTGACGAAGATAACGATCATGGAGGCGAAAACAAGTGATACTGGCAATAGACCCCGGTAACCGGCAAAGCGCCTACGTGGTGATGGCTAGCGATCTTCGCCCTCTTGAGTTTAAAAAGGCGGAGAACGAGGAGACGCTGGCAAGAATTCCACAACTGCTGGGCAGGTACGGAGATCTTTCCCTAGCAATCGAGATGGTGGCAAGCTATGGCATGCCGGTGGGGGCGAGCGTCTTTGAAACCTGCATGTGGATTGGAAGGTTTTGGCAAGCCTGCGACATTCTTCCCCGCAAAGCCCTGGTATACCGCATGGACGAAAAGCTCTGCCTCTGCCACGACAGCCGAGCAAAAGACGCGAACATCCGGCAGGCGCTGATTGATCGCTTTGCTTACGGAGTGCCGAACAAGGGGAAGGGAACGAAAAAATCCCCGGGTTGGTTCTACGGCTTTTCTGCCGACGTGTGGCAGGCTTACGCCGTGGGAGTTACGTGCGCGGATATGATGGAAGGAAGGTATAAGAGAAGTGAAAGCCAGGGTGCAAAAAGGGCTGACAGCTGAAACGAAAAAGCTTGTGAGGGAGTACGTGGACGGGTACGAAAAGGAAATCATGCGCCGCTTTATCAAGCTGTCCTGCGCGGCGCTGCATGATGATGAAATCGATCCGTTCGGCCCGAAAAAGCTTGCGCGGTACATCAAAAAGATCACACAGCTTGCGGAAACGCAAGACGAAATTTTATGGTGGCACACAGACAAGCTTCTGATTGATCAGTTAGGGCTTCCGTTTGAACGGGAAAAGGAGGGGTGAGCGTGGATGAATACATTGTCCCTAAATACGAGGTTATTTCGTCCGAGGAAAAGCGGAAGCTACTGGAAATGATGAATTCCAGTTTGATTCACGCTTTCACGAAGGAAGATTATTATGCTGTGCTCGCCGTACTCAGGAGAGTAATTGATAGATTGGAGGGGATGGAATGAGCTTCGGATACGACTACACCCATTCCGCCGTCGATGGGAATGGAGTGGAATATATTAGCTTTATGTTAGAACCGGAACGGATCGACGGAAATGGGTTGCGATACGGAAAGGCTGTGCATATCGACATTGACAGCAAGAAGCAGAAAACTACGGTGTACACATTCGACTGGATACGGGGTGGCCCCGCAAATCACGAGAAGATTGTCGAGCTGAAAGATGAGGTTGTAGGAGATGTGGAAGTTCCTGACCTGATGGAGAGGCTGGGTATCGAAGTAAAGGAGGCCCAGCCATGAGCATGACGAGGGAAGAAGCGGCTCACATCCTGGAGTACAGCCGCATTGTATCAGAGAATTTTACCCAGGAGGCTGTAACAGCGACCTATGTGATGGCTATCGCCGCCCTGCGCGGCCCCACCAGAGAGCAGGTGGAGAAGGTGTGGAGGGGTGGGTGGATATGGGATACCAGCGGACTATATCCGAAACCTGTTTGCAGCAAGTGCGGAGAAGAACCATATAGGCGGTCAAACCACACAAGTGATTTGCCAAATTATTGCCCTAAATGCGGCGCTCCCATGACGGACGAGGCCGTGGACATGGTGATGGAGAGAATGGAGGGGTTGGAATGACAGTCAGATACAACGGAGACTTTCTTGGCGTTAAGTGTGATGCTTGCGGCAGAATCTTTTGGACGAACTATCAGGGGCAATCCTTCCCACAGCACATAAGAGACGCAAAAGAAAATGGATGGATTCATAAGAAATTGGGAGACAGATGGAAGGATTTTTGCCCGGATTGCCATGAATATGAGCTGCAAAAGAGAAGGGAAACGTATTTTAAAAGGGAGGACGACAAATGACGCGGGAAGAAGCGATTAACAGAATCAAGGACCACATGAAAGTACACCACATCGGAGAGTATCCCCACATCAGACTGAAAGAAGCGCTTGATATGGCCCTCTCCGCCCTCCGCCCCGTCAGCCGGGAGCAGGTGGAGAAGGTGTGTAAGGGCGAGTGGATAAAGCGTCATAAGCACCGTGGAGGCTTTCGCCGTGTCAAGGGTATTGATGACATGGGAGAACAGCACGAGGTTACGATTGACGAGCGATGCGAATATGATGATCTTTACTGCTCGAAGTGCGGAAAGCAAAGCCCGGACAACTTCTTGAATTTTTGTGGGTACTGCGGCGCACCCATGACGGACGAGGCCGTGCAGATGGTGATGGAGAGATTGGAGGCGCTGCATGATACAGGTGATTGAACGCAAAACTGTTCCGGCGAATTGTTCGACCTGCCTTTATGGACCAAATGCCGTTGGATGGGATGGAAAGCCCGTGGGCCGGATAGGGTGCGCCCATGCTGACCGGCAAAATGACTGGATGCTGTATGGAATGGGACTAAAAGGGCCGTGTCCCTCATACTGGCTTGACCAGAACCGGTTTGAAAGAGTGTAAGGAGGCGCCGAAAGATGACTGAGGCCGAAAAAGCGTATCAGTATTTTGTGATTGCTGTACCTGAAAACGAGGAGCAAGCTAAGGCTTATTTCTGGGCAAGAAAAGTCCTCCAGCTCACCCTCACCCCGCCGAACGAGTGGGTGAGCGCGGAGGAGAGGTTGCCGGAATACAATCCGGGAACAGGGGCAAAGTCGTATTGGGTGGCGAAAAAAGACAACGCCGGAAACTGGCAAATGAAAATAGCTCAATACTGTGACTATGGATATGCCATGACTATGGATGCCGAAACAGAGGTCACCTGGAGAGACTGGGATTTTACAAAAATCGCAAATGTCACTCACTGGATGCTCCTTCCCGCACCGCCTAACCGCTGCCCGCCGGAGGGAGAGGAGGACACATGAACATTACAAGTTGCCCGCAGTGCGGTGGGCGCGTCAGATCGGTAAGCGTTGGCTGGAAGTGCGAAAGTTGCCAGGGATTCATCGACATGCGGGGAGAATTCCATCCACACAAAGAAGAACCGTTCATGCCGCCCATGACCAACGCCGACCGTATCCGGGCCATGAGCGATGAGGAATTAGCTGTATTTCTTGATGATCTAACCTGTCTTTGCGTGGATTGCAACGATCACGATGGGGTAAATGAGAATTGCCCAATATATAAGCAAGGTTGCGGGCGATATTGTGAACCAAAAGATTTAATGGACTGGCTCCAACAACCAGCGGAGGAGGACACCTGATGGACATTGAGAAATTGATTAGACGATTGCGGAATGATGCCGACGCATATTCCTCACTCGGGAAGCCGCCGAAGCCGCGATGAAAGAGAGGAAGAAAGATGAATCCTGATGAATACATCACGCCGAAATATGAGACCATCACAGCCGAAGAAAAGCGGAAGCTACTGGAAATGATGAATTCCAGCCTGATTCACGCCTTTACCAAAGAAGATTATTATGCGGTACTTGCCGTTCTCCGGCGAGTGGTTGACAGATTGGAGGAGCAGAGATGAATGCGAAGAAATGTGACCGGTGCAAAAAGCTTTACGAGGATTACAGGGACAAGGGAAACCGTAGAAACGCAATAAGGGTAGTGTATAGGGATTTCAACGGAACGATTTATGATGATGACCCCTGCGATCTCTGCCCCGCCTGCATGGAAAGTTTCAAAAACTGGCTGAAAGAAGGGGAGAGAGCGTGACAAACGAACAGGCACTTGCGCGGGCAAGAAAAGACGTGTGCCGGACAGAGCTTGATCTTTGTCACGCACGCAACAGAAACGCCACACAAGAAGAAATGGCAGCACTCGAGGCAAAGCTTGAGTACAGAAAATATGTGATGGAAGCGGTGGAGGTATATGGAAGTAAAGGCGGAGCTGTTTCACGATAACTTTCAGAACTACAAAAAATACGGGATTCCCAAAGCACAGCTTGTGATTGCGGATATTCCGTACAACATCGGGCGAAACGCCTACGGATCAAGTCCGCAGTGGTGGAAAGGCGGAGATAGAAAAAACGGAGCCAGCGAAAAGGCCGGAAAAACCTTTTTCAATACCGATGAAAATTTTAAGGTGCCGGAGTACATGCACTTTTGCAGCAGACTTTTGAAGAAGGAACCGAAAGCAAGAAACCAGTCTCCGGCGATGATCGTGTTTTGCGCGTTTGATCAGGATGAAATGGTGATAGAGTACGGGAAAAGGTACGGTTTTATGCACCACTATCCGATTTTCTTCATCAAGCACTATTCTGCGCAAGTCTTGAAAGCAAATATGAAGATTGTAGGGGCCACGGAGCACGCGATTGTCCTGTACCGGGACAGGCTTCCGAAGTTCAGAAACGAGGGCAGGATGATTTTTGACTGGTTTGAATGGCGGCGGGATGGAAAGGACATCCCAAAAATCCACCCGACACAGAAGCCGGTCAACCTGCTGAAGCAGCTGATCGAAATCTTCACAGATCCAGGGGACGTAGTGATAGATCCCTGCGCCGGAAGCGGCTCCACATTGCGAGCTGCATACGAAATGGGGCGTGATTCTTACGGCTTTGAAATCGACCGGGGGATTTACGCAAAGGCAGCGAAAGAAATGATCGAACCGATGAAAGAGACGGAAAGGCAGATGAGGTTTTCCGTATGAAACAATCTGTCACTTTTATTTTTCTGCTTGCGATTTTGCTGCTAGCAAACGCCGCGCTGCAGATGATTCTGGGGAATTACGGTCCGGCGCTGTTCTGGCCGGCCGCGCCCGTTGTGGAATATCTGGAGGCGGTTAAATACAGGGGGAAAACGGAATGACGCTAAAAGAACTGTCCCAGCTTTACTACCTGAACCTGGAAATCGAGATGGACAGGCGGCGGCTTCGGGAACTGGAGTGCAGAACAATCCCGGCCCAGAGCGCAAAGAGGGAGAGAATCGACGGAGGCAGGGCGGATGTTGTGGGCCTGCGGGCGGCGGAGATTGCGGATTTGCGCGGAATCATAGAAGCAAAGCACCAGCAGTGTCTTTATGAGCGGAGCCGCTTGGAGCGGTACATATCCAGTATCGACGACAGTCTTCTTCGGCAGATTTTTACCTACCGCTTTGTCAATGGCCTGCCTTGGCGGCAGGTAGCGGCTTGCGTTGGCGGAGGCAATACAGACGACGCGTGCCGGAAGGCGGTGCGGCGCTACCTGGAACGAAATTAAAGCAAGTTGTCCGTTTTGTCCGCTGTGCCTGTGTTACATTGGTAGTATCAAAAGATTACACCAAACTTGTGTTGTTCCTCCTAAAAGCAAAAAGGCTAGATGCAAAAGTGTCTAGCCTTTTTGCTTGGAGAAGGGAAAAGCTATGTTTGATTACACATCACAAAAATGGAAAAAGAAAAGAGAAAAAATTCTGAGGCGTGACGGGTATCAATGCCAAAGGTGCAGGAAATTCGGGAGGAGCTGCCCTGCGCAGATTGTCCACCACATCAAAGAGGCGGACGCTTACCCGGAACTCGCCTGGAAAGACGATAACCTGGAAAGCCTGTGCATGAAGTGCCACAACATCATGCACCCAGAGAAGGGGCGGGCAGGAATTTTATCCAGACCCCCCCTCCTCCGGCTTCAAGGGCTGAGCCCGTTCGGAACTGGCGGCGGTAACTTCTTCCAACTCTAGCCGAATTTTGTAAAAAGGGGGGTTGAAATTGACAAAAAACAAGTGGAAAAAAGTCGCATTAGAACAATTTGAAGCCCTCAGTGTAGAATCGGCTCCGTATTTGCGGATTATTGAAACGCTTGCCCAGATTCTGGAACAGCGGGACAAAACATACGAAGAATTCAAGGAATCCGGCGGAAGGTCGGTGCTGGAATACACCAACAAGGGCGGCAACACAAATCCGACAAAGAACCCATTGCTGGTGCTGTGGGACGACCTCAACAAATCTGCTTTGGCGTACTGGCGGGAGTTGGGGCTGACCCCCAGCAGTTATAAAAAAATGACGGGCGATGCCCCGAAGAAAGAGAAGGGCGGAGGCCTTGCCGAAGCGCTCAAATCTCTCGAAAGCTAAGAACTGGCCCGCCGTCCTGGAGTACGCCGAAAGCATACGGGACGGGCGGAAAATTGCCTGCGAGGAATTGAAGCAGGCGGTGGAGAGATTCTTTCGGGACCTGGACAACCCGGAGTATGAGATGGACCCAAAAGCCCCGGAGTTCTGCATCGGGATCATTGAGAAAACCCTATGCCACCAGCAGGGTGAGAAGCTGGACGGTACACCACTGCGGGGCACCCCGTTCCTGCTGGAGCCCTATCAAAAGTTTATCATCTACAACCTGGTGGGGTTCAAACTCAAAGGCACCGAGATCGTCCGGTTTCACGAAGCGCTGATCTATATCCCGCGCAAAAACGGGAAGGCGCTGAGCCTTGACACCGAAATCCCTACGCCGCGCGGATGGGTAAAAATGCAGGATGTACACGCGGGAGATTACGTGTTTTCCGTCGGCGGGAATCCGGCAAAGGTTTTACTGGAATCCGAGATTTTTAATAAGCCGATGTATTTAGTCGAATTTGAAGACGGTACATCCATCAAAGCAAGCGCCGACCATGTGTGGACGGTACAGACAAAAGGTAGCAGGCGCACGGCCAAAAGGAAGACAAGGCGAGCCCCGGTTAAACCGGAACTGAGAAAATCCGGCGGGTGGTACGACGTTACCACGGCGGACATGGCGGGAGATTTTAAACATGCCCGGATAGACGGGAAAGGTGTTGAATACAAGTACCGCGTGCCGATGGCGGGGGCCGTAGAGTATCCAGAAAAGGAACTATCCGTATCCCCGTATATGCTGGGCGTATGGCTTGGAGATGGTACATCCAGATCAACCCACATCACGTCCGGAGAACAAGACGTGGACGAAATGAGATGCCTTATTGAAGCGGAAGGTTATAATTGCAAGATCATACGGTACAAAGACCGGTGCTATGAAATTATACCTGATCCGCACAGTCGCGGAGAAGCCCAGGATGGGAGTTTGAGAGACGCCCTAAAGGCTATTGGAGTTATACGGAATAAACACATCCCACAAGAGTATTTGCAGGGAAGCATTTACCAGCGGATGGAGCTTTTAAGGGGCCTTATGGATACAGACGGATATGTGTCCAAAGCGGGCCAATGCGAATTTACCCAGAAAAATAAGGCGCTGTCCTTACAAGTGCTTGAGCTGGTTAGAAGCCTTGGATATAAAGCCACTATCACTGAAAAGGCTGCAAGATGCGACGGAAAAGACTGCGGCAATGTATACCGGATCATGTTTTTCGCAGACCGAGAATATCCGTGCTTTAAGCTTAAGTGGAAAGCTGCCCGGCTTAAAGAAAAGCTGTCTGACCGGATGAAGGCTAAAAGTATTGTAAATATTACTCCAATCGATATTTGCCCGTCTAAGTGTATTATGGTCGACGACCCGAGCCATTTGTATTTAGCGGGGGACGGATTTACGGCGACGCATAACACCGGCCTGGCTGCTGCTCTGGCGTGGGCACTGTCCTTGTTGTACCGAAGGAGTGGGGCAAAGTGTTATATTGCATCCGCCGGCCTTATGCAGTCGCTTGAAAGTTTTAACTTTCTCAAGTACAACATCAACCGCATGGGAGAGAACCAAAAAGACGGCGGAACAGTCAAGATTGTTGATAACAATAATGAGCACAGCATGGAATCGGAATTGGGGGACGGATCGTTTTTCATCCGGGCCTTGGCATCTAACCCGGACGCGCAGGACAGCCTAAATGCGTCCATCTGTATAGCCGATGAGATCCACGCTTTTAAGCAGCCAAAGCAGTACGACTTGTTCAAGGAAGCGCAAAAGGCATACACGAACAAACTTCTGATTGGCATTTCCACCGCCGGGGACAACGAACAGTTGTTTCTTGGGCAACGGCTGAAATACTGCCGGAAGATTCTGGACGGAACCATCAAGGATGAGCAGTATTTCATCTTCATGTGCTGCGCCCCGGAAGGGGTGAAGGACGGGACAGTTGACTTCACCGACCCGAAAATCCACGAAATGGCGAACCCGGCCTACGGGGTAAGCATCCGGCCCGCTGAGATTTTGAACGACGCCTTACAGGCGCAGAATGATCCCCAACAGAGAAAAGACTTTTTTGCCAAATCCCTGAACGTCTACACTAATGCCATGAAGGCCTACTTTGACATTGACGAGTTCCGCCGGAGCGATGGGAAATACGACTGGACGATTGACCAACTTGCGAAGATGCCCATTGACTGGTACGGCGGGGCCGACCTCTCGAAGCTCCACGACCTGACGGCGGCGGCACTGCTTGGTAACTACAAAGGTATCGACATCATCATTACCCATGCCTTTTTCCCTGTTGTGGCGGCGCACGTCAAAGCCGACCAGGACAACATACCTTTGTTCGGCTGGGCGGACGACGGTTGGCTGACGCTGTGCAACTCCCCTACTGTCAACCACGCCGACGTTGTGAACTGGTTTGTGGAAATGCGGAACAAGGGATTCCGCATTAGGCAGATCGGCCACGACCGGAAATTCTGCGCTGAGTATTTTATCGGGATGAAGTCCGCCGGATTCCGTATCATTGACCAACCGCAGTATTACTACAAGAAAAGCCAGGGGTTCCGGCACCTGGAGAAGTCCGCTAAGGATGGGAATTTGTATTATCTGCACTCCGAAGCCTATGAGTATTGCGTGGAGAATGTGTCGGCCATCGAAAAGACAGACGACATGATCCAATACGATAAAGTCCAACCAGAACACCGCATTGACCTGTTCGACGCCTCTGTGTTTGCCTGCGTGAGATACCTGGAAAATCTTGAAAAGCAGAAAAAAGGGAAGGATTGGTGGGGTGAAGCTTGAGTAAAAAAGACAAGCCTAAAGTGAGGGCTGAGCCGAAAAAGAAAGAAAAGACGCAGAAGCGCAGCGCGGCATGGGTGTGCAATTCCGCCGCATGGGATTCGCTTATCTGCGAGGGATACACGTCGCTGGCGCAGAATCCGGAAATCAGTGCGGCGGTGGA
>ERZ1643247.2279-NODE-2279-length-15516-cov-10.062350_pt1 | contig 15516 bp, 16 predicted proteins | sample MGYA00579264_ERZ1643247 | MGnify/ENA primary metagenome ERZ1643247 (study PRJEB29033, sample SAMEA4952262) | chicken gut metagenome | biome: Broiler Chicken; feature: Gastrointestinal Tract; material: Caecum | place: Ireland | collected 2018 | study: Broiler... | reverse complement strand
TGGGATTATATTGCACTATTTCCGCTCTTTCAAATGACGCTGTAAGCTGTGACGTTTTATATGCAGTTTGCAAGGATAGCAAATTTGTAATTGAATCATCGCTTAAAGAACTCGTAGACAATGGTTTTATTTTGATGGAGGATTAATTATGTCAGAACGAATAAAGAGAGAAGTAGTTATACCTGAAAATAGAGGTTTCAAGGGCGTGTGGATACCTGATAGACTCTATTTGACAAGAGAATTTACGCCAAATGAAAAGTTTGTTTTAATCGAAATATACAGCCTTACAAGAAAAGATAGGTTGTGTTATGCTACGAATAAACACTTTTCTGATTTCGTTGGGCTAAGTGAAAGTGCAATAAAGAAAATGATGGCAAAATTCGAGAAGTTGGGATATATATCACGAACAATTGAATATAAAAATGGTTCCAAGGAAATAATTAGGCGCTTTATTAAATTAACAAATAAATTCTATGAATCATTTGTTAATGAAACTGAAATTCCAGAAGAAAACGCTGATGGCAAAGCCGATGATGGTGGTGGAAAAAAATCCCCTAGGGTAGTGGAAAAAAGTATCCAGATAAGTAATACAGATATTAAGTGTAACAGTATTTCAAGTAATACAGATTCCAATAAGGTTTTTTCTCAAGAAGAAAAAACTAATTACAATAAGGTTTTTTCCGGGGAAAAAACATATCGTTCTCCAGATATCCCTTATGATTATACTGAAGAAGAATTTAAAGATTTCATAACTAAGAAAACAGATCATATCCTACATGGGATATCGCCAGAAGAAAAAGATGCCTCTGTAAATCCCATATCTGCCATTATATCGTATTTTTATAAACGATACTATGAATGTATAGGGGAACGCCATCCAATCCTTGCAGACATGGTTTACGCAAAAATCATCATGAAACTGCTTGACCCGGCAGATGAGGTTTATAAAAGGGGATTTCGTTTAGATGAGATGGCGTACTCTGCTATGATAGATAAATTCTTTCAAACAGATTATGGGGTGAAATCTGGAAATATTACAGACTACCGTATGCCGTACTTCATCCAAGATACGGTTCAAAATAACTTGGTGTATAAATCGGGAATTGTTTAGAAAAATTGAAATTAAGAAAATAAAAGCGGAGGTATTAATCTCCGCTTTTACGACTTTTTCATATCTGTGTTTTCACCGATAATATACGTTCCTTCTTCCGCCAAATCTCCCTAATGGAATATCTTTCCCGACTACATAATGTCCTTATGGATAAATTCCTTTTTCTTTATCGTACATGATCGTTCCCTCATGTATTCAGTCCGCAATCTGAATTTCCTGTTGCTGAAATGTATGCCCCATACTCTCCACATCGTCATATGCCATCACATCATCAACACGTAATTTTATTGGACTATCCCAGTTTTCCGGTGCAATGCCAATAGAAACATCAATAGACGCTCCATCAAGAATTTCTTTTGATCGGTTTACGTCTCCTTCAACTTCATTGCCAAGCCATGAATACACCGTTATCTCTACTCCATCTTGGAACGCCTGAAAGTTGTATTGTGCATCAAGACTTGTTGTACCGGATGACACATTCGCAAAAGTAAAGTTTACAAGAAGTATTTCCTCTCCGCTTTCAAGAGCATACCTTTCATTGGAAACGTATTCCAGCTTAGTGTCTCCGGAATCTATATTGATTGCATCTACAATTTCATAACCATCTTCCATTTCATCAGCGTGTTGTTCCATCCATTCGCTCTGAGACAATTCGTCATCTGATGATTCTGATTCCGTGGTATCGCCCGTGCTTTCTGTTTCTGTCTGTTTAATCTGTGTTTCTGATTCATTATCCCCGCACCCAGATAGCATAATTACACTCAAAATTAATATCGTAATTAATTTCTTTTTCATCTGATTTTCCCTCTCATTTTTTCTTATCCTTTGAATACCTTTCCACATTTTCGGCACTAATATTTCGTAGAAAATAATCCTTTTTCAATGACTTGAACATCTGCACTTCTGCACATTAAAGATGGTCATTTTATTTTACCTGTTATTTTATCAATTGTTCTTTTCTTTTGCATACTTACTTTTTCTCTCTTTCATGTTTTCTTTCAGTATATCACGAAAAATGACTATTTGTGTAAAATTATAGGAAATATATTGATATTTGAGAATTGTTAAAAGACCCCGGAGCAATAGCCCCGAGGTGTATGTTATAATCAGGAAATCTTCACCTGAATCTTATCAATCGCATTCTTTTTGTCCCCTGCATATCCATCCTTGCCAGATCCTCTCTGCGTGTCAACCTGCTCAGGGTAGTATGCACTGTTCCCAGAAACAGATACCTTATAACGAGCATATTTGTACTTATATCCAGCCGGAGTATTATAATACAGTTCTACCGCTGTAATGTCAGACCCATCTCCGATCACTCCGTTTACAAGGTCTTTCTTATTGTAACTCTTCCCGAATGTAATCGGGTCAAGCCCTTTCGGATGCTTTTTCGTATATGCACGGGCTGTCAGTGTTCCTTTGGTAACACGGAAACCAAGATACCTGATCGGTACGTTGTTTCCTTTTCCAGCCCAGTCTGTATTGTTCTTTACCTCAGACCACCATTTCCCGCCAGCATAAGCGGCGTAATATACATCTACATTACCAAGGTCTTTCTTCCCGGTAGAAGGTTTACTAGAGCCACCAGACCCAGTATTTGCACCATTTGAATTTCCTGTTATCTCTTTCGGGAAGTCACGATAACAGTGATTCATGTCTACGCGACCGGAAATTCCGTTTACAGAACCATCGGACGTATACTGCCACATATCAACTCCATCCATTCCTAGAGTGTTGTTGTACCGAGCGATCCATTTTGTGTATGTATTTCCCAGCGAGTTCAGGTAATTGTCCCACCAAGATTTATTGCAGTATATTCCCGCCCAGTATCCGGCGGCTTCAATCGCTTCGCAGAAGATTTTCGCACGTTCTACTGCTCCGGATTCAGTCCCATGCTCTTCGAGATCATAGTATACCGGATAAGACAGTTTATATCCTTTAATCAGACGTAACACATGTTCTGCTTCACTTTTTGCCTGTGCGGTAGATTTTGCATAGGAATACAGATACACACCGAATGGAATACCCAGCCTGGTGCATTCATCTGCATTGCGCTTCCACTGTTTGTCGTCCTGACTCAAGATATTATCTCCGTAACCGCAGCGCAGGATTGCCCCATCTACTCCGGAAGCTTTTACTTTCTCCCAATTGATTGTTCCATTGTGATAACTTACATCAATTACTTTTTTTGTTGACATTATGTCTCCTTTCTACCGCTAACTTTTGCGGTCAGCGTGCATCACGTAAGATGCACGGTTTTAAATTTTATATAGATTAAAAGCCCATTAAGCTTTTAATTCTTACTTTGCTAAACCCCACTTTCATAGCGAATCGGAGTCATCCAGAACAGTTTTCCTCCACGAAAAGCAACAATCTGATGCACAAAAACATGATAATTCAACGGACTGTTGCACACTTTCTGGGTATTTCCCGATCTTCCGGCACATCGCCGGGACAAAAATTGCGCCCGATGGAAAGTTAAAGTGGGGTTTAGCGTTGTACCCCCATCTCCGCTCCTGTATGCTTAAAGCAAAAAGGAGTAAATATTATGGATGTACGTGCTAAAATCGTTGACAAGGTTCTCGAAAATCTTCCCGAGCTAGATCCCAATCTCCGGGATAAAGTCGAGCGTGTCCTACTGGTAAGCCTCCAGGATTACGAGGTCCAGGAGCGTTGCACCGACGTTGTGATCCACGACGACAGCAGCCTCGGACTTGTCCGGAAGTTCATCGCCACGAAGAAGCTGGAGGGAAAATCCGAGCGAACGTTGCGCCGATACCAGCCAGAACTCGAAAAGTTGGTAGTTTTTTTGAACAAGAAGCTGTTCGAGGTCTCTCCGTATGATCTCCGGCTCTATCTGTCTCTCTACAAGGATCGGCGGAAAGTTTCCAACCGCACCCTCGAGAATATGCGGAAGACGATCTCCACGTTTTTCGGCTGGCTACACGATGAAGGACTGATCTCCCAGAACCCCGCCCGCGCCGTAAAGCAGATCAAGTATGATAAGATTGTCCGCAAGCCATTTTCGGCTGTCGAACGTGAGCGTCTGAAGAATGCCTGTTTGTTCCCTCGGGATCTTGCACTGTCAGAATTCCTCTACGCATCTGGTCTCCGTGTGTCCGAGGTTGTATCCCTGGATCGATCCAGTATTGACTTCGTGACCAGGGAGGCGACCGTGATCGGCAAGGGCGGCAAGGAGCGCCGCTTCTATCTCTCGGAGATCTGCGCCGAATATCTCCGGCGTTACCTCGGCAGCCGGACCGATAACAATCCAGCGTTATTCGTGGGTCTTAAGGATCCGCACCGCCGCCTTACCAAGGAGGGGATCGAGTACATTGTTAAGGACCTCGGCCGCCGCGCCGGTGTGAGCAACGTGCATCCACATCGGTTCCGCCGGACCTTGGCAACAGATTTGGTCCGCAAGGGCGTACCGATTCAAGACGTTGCACAGATTCTCGGGCATTCCGACCTCCGGACCACACAGGTATATGTAGCCCTGGATCAATCGACCGTGAAATATCACTATAATAAGTCCGTGGCATGACGCACCTCCTTAACTGCATACATCAAAAAAAGACTCGTAAAATACGGGTCTGTTTGTTATGCTTATTATATAGACCGGCGCCTGCTGCCGGCCGGGGAATATGGTTGCTTCAAAAAACTCCGCTTTGGCGGCGAGAGCTATTGTTCAACAACGTACTGGAGACGCGAATAAAATGCCCGGAAACGCCAATAGTGTAAATTTTTTCATCATAAATGCGAGTAACGCCACAAGCGCAAATAATTTCCCGGCAGAAGGTGTTCCGGGATGCCTTATATCAATAAATTTGTATGGTCAACACCTTATCCAAAAATATTTAACAAACAACAACCAAGAATATCGTAGGACCATTACGAACTACGACAGTGGCGGAAGTTTTACGGAGTGGACGAAACTTTCATAACTCCGCTTTAGAGGATGTCGCCTTATCCGATCAAATGTTTTTCGAAAAATGGATTGACGGATCGACGCGATATGAAGTTATTGTTAGTTTTGATGACGTTGAATACGAACAACTGAACAGGATACCCATTTTAGTTGGTGGCAATATTGGAAACGCTCCATTTTTATATATGTATATCGCTGATCTTCCAAGTTTGCCTCAAAATGCATCGACGTTGACAGGCACAGCAATCATCGAAACCCCTTTGAGTTTTTATGTAGCAGCCAACAAAGACGGTGGAGTATCCAGGAGATTGAGGATTGTTTTCGCAAACCAGTCAGCCAACGGGGCGCATGTGTACATTGAGATTAAGGCACGCGGCGGTAAAGTTCAAGGCGAAACGACATCGCAAATCTCATAACTCCGCTTTAGAAGATATAAAAAATTCTTATCTCAAACAATATGCAGTATCACTTTCCTCAGAGCAAAAAGTGGCAAATATAATCCTTGAAGCATCGGTAAGAAATTATGCGTACATTCCACTTATGATAGTAGCCGGAAATTATGTCTCCATAATTACGATTGTTGGTGCCCTTGTAGGCGAATCGCTAACAAATTCTGGAATAAACGTTACTCCGCTAACCAACGATGGTATTGATGTAAAAGCGATTGTCGAAAATGGCCGCATACGCATTAAATGCACGTTTTCCGAATCGAATATGCCAGTTACAGTATATTCGCTTCGGAACAGAATTAATATACGTGATATTCAAGGCTCAGTGTCATAAGCGGATTTATAGAATATACGAAAAATTAAAAAAGTAATATCCTGCGGGTAATTCGTAATCGCTTTGGACATAACCTTCTGCGTCGATTTTGGCGTATTTAGGGTTATCTGTTATAGGCGACAACATCAGGAAATAGGTTCTTTGTTTCGGACGTATCTCATCATTCACATGTAGAAAATTTATATTTTTTGCAATTGTTTTTGTCGAGTTAAAATATCCACTTACGCTGACAACGTTTCCTGATTTTTTACATATTATATTTGTTTGCTTGATGGCTTCGGTGTCATAACTTATGAGGTCATACGCCTTGGTTGTCAAAGCGGAGTTATATATAACATACAGAAAACATAACCCAAATGCCTTGTGAAATATCTTCACTGGGATTAAGCTTTATAATTCCAGAAGTCGATATATTCAATATCCCGGTTACGCCAGAGCGCAAAACAACGCCTGTTGCAACAGCGTTTTTGGGACGAAAAGCAACGGGCAAGGCTTCGTGCATTTGGAACTGCAGGTTTCCAGTCCATTTTTCGGGAATCGCCCCTCTATAATTATAAAATTTTACATCGCCTATTCGGCATAGATAATAATTGGATCCAGTAATTCGTTCATATTCTAAAGCGGAGTTTAGTTCATTAATCGCTTGCCTTTCTTCATTCACTTCCGCCGCCCCATACTCAGAGCCGGTCTGAGAATACGATGTCACATCAGTAAAACTGACCGTATCATCATCGTTATAAGTCATTTGATACTTTCTTTTTTCATTGACTGATTCGTTTAAGATATCATCTTTAAAATCTGTTGATAATGCCATTTTACTTCTCCTTTCCTAACCGAAATGGCAGTCTATATTTACCGCTATCCGGCGTTAATTCAAATACTTTTACCGTTATTTTATACTGCTCATTTGTCTGTACAGTTTTCTTGTTCAGTTTTGCATCTATAATCGAAACCATTGCCTGCGCCATATCACATCACCGTTATCCCTATTTGTTCAATTAATGTTTCGTCCAAGATTTTGTAAGTTATTTTCAACGTGTATCTTCCCGTATGTTTCGGTTCTACTACGATGTCCAATGTATTCTCGTAAATACTGCACGCTCCGGAGTCCTCAATATTTCCATCGCCATACGATAATTCGTAAGTTGCTGACTGTATTTCAAAATCTTCATTCTTGCACGAATACACATCAAGCATGACATGTCTCCGTTCGCCAAAATCAAAAACTAACATGTACAGCACCTCACTTTCGCATAAAATCGGCTCAATCGTATTCGAGTATCAATACGGTTGATCCTCACTTTTGCATGTATGCTCGTCAGATCAACTGTAAGGATATACCTTGCAGTATATGCCATATTCCCTGCATCATCATACGCAGTTAATTCCACAACATACACGCCGTTAAGAGATTGGGGGATGACAGTTTCCCAATCATCCCCCCTGAACTCTATTGAAAATAACATCCTGACCTTGGACTTTTCCCTCAAGCCGGACTACCATAGCATTAGTCCGTGACTTTCACACGGATAATGTAGGTCTGCCCTGCGTCTACCGGGTTCGGTACAAGCTCGATAGACTGGAATACAGGTGCGCCCGTATCGAGCGTTACATGTCGTGTAACAGATGTACTCTTTCCTGCGCTGTCAGTTGCAGTAATAACAATCGTGTTTTCACCGCTTGCGAGTGTAAGCTGTTTGCTAAACGAACCGTTGCTCTGTACAGTTACCTGTTCTGCTGAACCAGAGTTAAGTTTTACGGTCACAGTAACCGGACTTGATGTTGCATCGTTTGTCGTACCAGATACAGTAAGAGAACTCTGGTTTGTTTTAAGACCTTCTGTCGGGCTTGATACATTCAGAGTAGGTGCTACAGTATCTACCGTGAACTGAACTGTTTTCTGTGTTGCTGCGTTTCCGTCATGGTCTTTTGCGTTGATGTATACGGTGTGGCTACCATCTCCAAGTGCAGTAGTCGGCGTATAAGAACAGTTATAATTCTTGCCGGATGCTGTTTTTGTAATTCCGCTTGTGATTGCAGATCCATTATCAATTTTGATGCTAATTGTATCCGGGTCAACTCCAGAGTCTGCATCTGTTACGGTAAACTGAATTGACGGTTTATTATTTGTGATATGTGCGCCACTTGTTGGGCTTGTAATACTGATAGTAGGTGCTACTTTTTCCTTTACTACAAGCTGAAGGTCTTCCTGGAACTCTCCGCTTGTTGCGCTTACTGTAGATTCATTCCCAGAATCGTCCGTGGCCGTGATTGTAACGCCGTAATAATGATTTGGTTGATTATAGCTTGACAAAGATGGTGCTGTGGTCGTGGCTTCCCACGCTTGTGTTCCGCTGTTATACTGCAGGTTGACTGTCTGCCCGTTCACAACGGCTTTTACAGATTCTACTGACATATATCTCCTTTCCTGAACTCGAATATTATATTTTTACAAATGAGTTCCCTAAATGAATCGATAGTCTAGGCTTTGATACAAGAGTTCCAACGTATCTTTCAGCCTTAATAAATTTGTTCCCGAGTCTCATTGGAAGATACCCACGATGACTCTTTATATTTTTAAATCCGTCGTAAAATAAAAGGCAGGCTCTCTCAAGCCTGTTAAAATCTTCATAATTTGGCGTTCTTTGATTTTCATACCACTGTTTCGAGTTGGAGTCGTCAAACAGGAATGTATTCTGCCGTAACGACTCAAGATTATCTTCCAATGTGTTAAATTCATCTGCATACGGATATTGAGCATAGGAAGTCTTGTCGTCACCCATGCTCTCAAATGGGAAATTGATATATACTTCAAGCGCCCGTTCTCTCAAGTATGCGATGTTGTTTTTTATCCTATTATAGTCGGAATAATTAAAGTAATCTTCTGCTACCCAATCCGTTTTCGGCTCTTGCCACACGTTCCTTCCTCCTTGTTTTCAGTGCTCCTTCAATTCCACCATTAAATGATAGTTGATGCTCTTCGATGATAACCTTCAAATCATCAACATATTTGTTTTCTTGGAATATGGTATCTCCACAATCGAGCGCTGGCTCTCCTCGATAGTCCAGTTCATATTCAATCCCTGACGCAAGGTAGTCAGCTACCCACTCACAGATATCTTTGCAGTGTGAAACATCTGAAATTAACGGATTGCTCCACTCGGCATCTGTTCCTCTGTTATTTATCGTTTGTGTTTCTACATAAGTTGATACGTTATATTTATACGCCCGTATTACTACATGAGCCGTATTTCCTATCGGAACTCCTATAATCCGAATTTTTATATAGTATGCTCCGCTTTCAAGTATTTCCACATCTTCTCCGGTATCTGCTTCGGAGATTCCCGCCATATATCCGTAATATGGGTTCTCAAAATAATAGATCAAATCTTCCCCAGTGCTTTCAAGTTCATCGTCTGTTAAATCTTCGAGAACGCCTGATTTTGTGTAAATACTGCGAGTAACGTTCAAATCTTTAACTTTGTCCAGTTGAATTCCGTTTGGCGTTGAATAAAGATCATCATATTCTACTGTATAATCTGTCTCATCTCCAAAAGATATGTAATCAATCAGTATGCGGTTGTTCGGAATTTCCGTCTCGACAAACTCAAGTTCAATCTTGTCAAATTCATTAAACTCATGATAATACCAAAAATTATTCGCAATATTTTCCTGAATCAGAATTGTTTCGACGGATTGCCCATCAGCGTATGTTTTAATGTAAAATTTCTTTGGTAAATTTCCGAAGAACCGAATTCCTAGTCCGAAACATTTATACTTCGCTTCTAATGTCCGTGTAATAACTGGGTTTTCTGTAAACAATCCGTCGCTTCCACTGATCTGTGCGCTTACATATCCCGTGTTCTGCACATCGGAATTATCTTTTGGAAGAAAAAGCATTGTCCCGTCCACAATCCAGAAATTTTGCGAATATCCTGCGTAATGATCTTTTTTGATATCATGGTTAATGCTCTCCACATCAGAATAAATTTCTGTTCCATTTGATGTTGTTGTATAATCAGGGATAAATGCATGATAAATCCTTATTCTCCCATACCGGTCGTAATCCATAATACAACGTCCGGCGTTTGCAATAATCTGTAATGCTTCTTTGTGCATTACGTTCGGAAGTGGATTATGTACAGTTATAGTCTTCAAATATGAGTCCAAATAATAATCAGAACTTTCAACCCCAGCATCCTCAAATACAAGTTCCGCAAGATCATAGAGCGTAATACCTCCCGCGTAATATTGCCCTTTGTAATAGTCTCCGCTCATATACTTGAAGCGATCAACTGCTCGTATAGTTGCTTGCGAGTCATCGGCACTCCACTCATTCACGAAAAGTTTGTGTAATTGCATCCACTCTATCGAGCCGTCGTTTAACTCATACCCATACATGACAGACATGTTCTGCCCGGATTCCAGGAAGTTAATCTCCGAACTCGGATTATCAACATTGAACCTTTGGTCTTCATTTTTTAATGTCACCGAAAAATTCACTTCCGGTAAGTCTTCGTTGATTTGCGACAGCGTAGAGGTTGATTCAGTCTCTATAATCCATTCGTTATCATACTCTACTCCAAGTCCAAACTTGATATAGTACAGCCTTATCCGATTATTCGGGACAGACATTGCCTTGATTTTCAGCGTAATTGTGCTCGTATTCTCGAAAACCGTTGTTGTCTCGAAATAATCACTGCTGTTCTCAAATTCAACTTCTGTTCCATCATCTGTGATGACTGAGAACTGTGTCGGGTAATTATGCCCGAACTGGATTGTCAGCCCACGGATATCCGATGCACCGTACCCGAATGAAAACTGTATCAATGGAGTCACCGAAAACAAATCCTCTGTGATAAGTCCATTCTGCCGATAGTTTGTCGGACTTCTCGGAAGAAAGTACATAGAACCGTCTGCTTTCCAAAAATCCTGCTCATATGTGGCGTATATGTTTCCGATATCATTCTTTGTGAATAGTGTTGGAAACTCCGAATACGCCGTGTACTGACTCTGATTTTCCACTTCCGCCGACATCTGCGCTTCCTGATTGATAAGTCCGAGCATGATACGCATATACGATTGATTTCTTATCGGATTCTTTGTTTGCTCTTTATACTTCTGCGATACGTTGTACATCCATTACCACCCCGCATCAATGATGTTTACCTGACAATTCACATAATAAAGAGGTGTACCTGACTTGTCTGTCATGTACACCTCCGCGCTCCGGTCACCCGGATACATTGTTAATGTTTTCCATGTGTTGTTTACCATATCCCAAAACTCAACCGTAGAAAAGAAATTTGAATCGAATTCTTTGAGAATATCCGACCACGTTTCCCGGTCGAGTAAGTTCCATTGTAAATTGTCAATTTTGTAATTATCCCGTCCGATTTTCTGTCCAACTACTTTATTGTTGGCATTTCTTCCTGCATTTACTGCTGTTGTCACAATTAATGTCACGTTTGGAGCCGGAGACGGGAACGGCTTACCATTAATCCTTATGAAACTCATGTTGCTGTCACCGTCCTTCTGAATGTGTATCCCGCATTACTTTTCGCACGGTCAAGTAACCTATTTGTACGTTTGCCGTCAAGGTTGACAGAGATATCTTTCGCAAGTATCTGCTGATTTGTTTCAAGTATCTGTCGCAGGAGCAAGGTCATTTCAGCATTTTGTCTCTGCACGGCTTTTTCAACGCCTGAGCTGACCGAACTTACCACCTGATCGTTATTGACCACGGTTGTCCGGTTTCCGTACCGTCCAAGAAGTTCAGGGCCTCTCTCATTCGCCACGAAAAGCTGTCCCGGCATTATTACTCCGCCACCAGCAAGCTTCGGGATTGCGCCGAACAGGTCTGCCATGGTAATCTGCCCAATACCTTTAGCATATCCATGCCCTTTCCATCCATTTGCAAGACTTCCGTATCTGGATACTGTATATCTAATGGATGCCAAAATGTTAGACAATGGATCCCAGATATCTGTATCATATCCGGGGCGAGCATAACTTTTGAATGTTGGATCAATCACCTGCATCAAGCCTTTAGAAGGAGTTCCTCTTTGAGCGTTAATATCCCAGTTGTTGATTGCGTTCGGGTTTCCACTTGATTCGGAATTCATCTGCATTAACAGCCGGTCAAGATTCGCTTCTGTGTATTGTCCCTCTAACTGCAATGCATACTTTGCAAGAGAGCGCCATTGTTCCACTCCTGCTGACGGTTTGTAACTGACTTTTGGAACAATCTTTGAAAAAACTCCTTTTATGAAATCCGCAACTCCGCCAAGTACAGTCTTTGTCATTCCGCCGATCACGCTTATCCAAGGCTCTACTACATTAGTTAAGCTCACGAATTTATCCAAAGCAATCTTTACAATGGAACCTGGGTCAGACAAATAGTCCATCACGTTTCCAGTAAAATTCTTTACTGCGCTCCATGCACCAGAAATAAAATCACCAATACCGCCTGAAAATCTAGGAATTTTCATGTTTTTCATAAATTCCTTTGTCTGTCGTGCAGGCATAATCTTTGTTCCTTTTTCAAGAGGCAACATAACGTTGCGTCCTTTTGGAACAAACGGATCTCCTTTCGGTGGAACGATTAACTCTTTGTATGTCGCACCTTTCTGATCATTGACAACACCTAATGTATCTTCCGGAACGCCACGGGATCCTTTTGCGAACCGCGGAGCTTTCCAACTTGCAAGTCTTGTTTTAGAACCTACTTTTTTCAGCACCCAGTTCACACCGCTTATAATTCCATTCACGGCTTTTCCAATCGGAGATATGATATTGTTCGCGATTCCTTTAAAGTAACTTCCGATTCCGTTCCAAATGCTTTTTACGGAGTCATAAGCTTTTTGGAAACCATTGCGGAAAAATGTCTGAACATCACCGAATACATTTTTTACCGCCCGCCATTTTTCAGAAAACCAACCACTGACGTTCGCCCAAATATTTTGAACTCCGGTATACGCATTTCGGAACCAACCGCTGAATGTTGATGCGACTGGTGAAAAGACGTTCTTTATATCTGTCCATCGATCAGAGAACCATTTCTTTATGTTAATCCAGATATTTTGTACATTTTTGTACGCATTCTGGAACCAGTTTCTAAATGTTTCCGGTACAGAAGATAGCGCGTTTTTGATGTCCTGCCATCGGTCACGGAACCAGTTTCCAATAGACTTGAAAGTATTTTCGACATTTTTTCTTGCGTCCGAAAACCATTTCCTAAACTGTTCCGGTACTGATGACAAAGCGGATCTGATATCTTCCCACCGGTCACCAAACCAGTTGGAAATATCTGCCCATGCGTTTTTCGCCGCTTTTACAGCTTCATCGAATTTTTCTCCAATCCACTTTCCAAGTTTTTTCGCTGCGGCTGAAATGTCTTCCCAGTTTGCTATGATTAAAGCTCCGACCGCGATTACACCCATAATCGCAAGTGTTACCGGGCCTCCTAAAAAAGAAACAAGCGAACCGAGAGCACCAATTATTCCTCCAGAACTTGTAATCCATCCAACAAAGCTGCTAATCAATCCAATAGCACCGCTGATTAGAGACGTGACCTTAAATGCACCAAAGAATGTAGCAACCGCTCCTGCTGCAATCTGAACCGGAAGCGGAAGTTCTCCGAATGCTTCCAAAAGTCCTTTAATCAGTTCCAGTCCTGCTCCGAATAGTCCTCCTGCAAGTCCTCCCCAGTCAACCGCTTTTAATCCATCTACGATTTCTTTTCCAATTGCCGACCAATCAGCATCTCTAAACAAATTCTGTAGCGCTTCGAGAATTCCAACAGCAAGTCCACTTATGGCTTTTGCAACTGTTGCTAGATTGATTTCTTCAACCATTCCGTTAAGACCATTCGCAAGTGCTTTTCCTACTTCATCCCACTTTAATTTTGAAACAAATCCATACAGCGTATCCCACGCAATCATGAACTTGTTTCCGAACAATCGCCCAAGTTCAAACCAGTTTACTTCATCGACAAGTCCGTTAAAACCGACCGCAAATCTTCTTCCAAGATTTTTCCAGTCGATTCCATCAATGAGTTGATTTAACGTATTTACAATGGTATTGATTCCAGTTCCGATAGTTCGTCCAAGTAAGTCGAAATCAAATGCGTTTGCAAAACTGTTGAACGTTTCTGTAAACGCCGTAGTAAATGCCGTAATCTTCGGGCCAACATTCTCCCAACTGATTACGTCATAAACCTTTTGAAGTCCTTTATTGAGACCCCATGCGATTTCTTCTCCAAGAAGTTCCCAATCTTCTGCGAGAAACGCGGCTCTAATGCGTTCTGCCCACGGACTTACATATTTTTCGGGGTCAGTATCTCCTAAATCAAGTAATCCATCGTCAAGTCCAAGATCTCCTCCGCCCAATCCGCCAGCAGATCCGCCAGAACCACCAGTTCCACCACTTCCGCCAGTAGATGCCGGTTCATTCGGGCTTATGATATTCAGTTCATCAATTCCAAGCGTTGCATTTTTGAGTTCTTCTGCTGCTTTTGCTGCTTCTCCAAGACCTCCTGCAGCGTCGCTTCCAGCAGAACCCAAATCTTCAACACCGTTTGCGGCATCTCCGACTCCGGCAAGGTCATTTACAATCCCACTGGAGCCGCCGCCTTTATATCCAGTCAGTACATAAAAAAAGTTCCTCACAGCCACAGCGGCTTTCTGAAGAACTGCGAACAATTTATTTAACGCCTGCACAGCCGGAAGGACTGCGGCGATTAAGCCTTGTCCGATTGTAGCGGCAAGCTGTTGAATGTTGAGTGTTAGGAGTCTTACTTGATTGGCCCAGGACCGACTTGTCCTTGCGAAGTCCCCCTGCTGTTGAGCAGATGCCTGCATCAAGTAATTATACCGTAGCATAACCTGTTCGGCTTGTGACATGGATTGCCATGATTCTGTAATGCCTTGCGATAATGCGTATGCTTGAAGGTTTGCAACGGACATATTAATTCCCAAGCGTCTGAGTGGTTCAATTTCACCTGCCATGCCTGACATTATTTTTTCCCACGCATTATCCTGACTGATGTTGTAAAACGATGCCAAATCTCCCGCAAGACCAGTTAAGGTAGTGGACATTTCCGCTGCATCCCTTTGAGCTACTCCAGAAGCGTTTAACACTGACATCATAGTCCCAGAATACCTAAGTGCAGTTAGCTCAGATAATCCAAACTGTTCCTGCGCTGTTGATGCAAAGTCATAAGCACTCTGAGCCATCCCGCCAAACGCCACATCAACAACGTTTTCAACCTCGGTTACGTCAGAACCGAGTTCAAACATGGACTTTCCGAAATTCAGAAGCCCATATCCGATATTAAATCCTACTGCGGTTTTTAACAGGTTTCCGAGGCTTAATGTCAGACCGTTTACACCTTTCCCGGCTCCGGTTATCCGCTGTAGAGCCGATACAATCCCGGACGATGCTTTCTTCAAAGCGTTCATCGTGGATGTTCCTGCCCGTGACAGTTTTTCGAACGCATTTGTAACGGTATTCGTCGATGTTCCGACTTTTCCTCCGGCTGCTGCCAACTGCGCTAACGCCTGTGTCATTCGGATTGTATTCTCGCTGACTCTCGGCGCATTTTGCATTGCTTTAAAAAATTCAAGTGTCTCTTTCGATAACGCACTAAGCCCCGATGCCGTCTGTGAGGTTTTTCCTCCCGCACTTGCCAATC
>ERZ1643247.2276-NODE-2276-length-15525-cov-3.701293_pt1 | contig 15525 bp, 12 predicted proteins | sample MGYA00579264_ERZ1643247 | MGnify/ENA primary metagenome ERZ1643247 (study PRJEB29033, sample SAMEA4952262) | chicken gut metagenome | biome: Broiler Chicken; feature: Gastrointestinal Tract; material: Caecum | place: Ireland | collected 2018 | study: Broiler... | reverse complement strand
TTCCAGCCTGATTTCAGGCAGGCTCTGTATTGCTTTCTTTCAATCATATCCTTTTTACGCTCCTTTCCATCTGTTGAAAACTTCTGCCGGCGCAGGTTCTGATTTATTGTAAAAACAGGCCCGCGTCTTTATCCCCGGCGCAGCCTTTTCCATTCTTCCTTCAGCATGCGGTACTCCACACGGTCGTGCATCCGGCCATCCATCCATACCTTCTGCTTCATGTCCGCTTCCTTGGTCAGTCCGCACTTAATCATCACCCGTTCCGAACCCTTATTCTCCGGATCGCAGCCTGTAGTTACGCGGAAAACATTATTTTCTTCAAAGGCGAAACGAAGAATCTCCCTGAATGCCTCCGTCATGTAGCCCTGGCCCCAGAATTTTCTGCGGCTGAAATAGCCGGCATGCACCAGCTTTCCCACCGGATGCTCCTGCATCACGGTATAGCCGGTCTCACCGATCAGCTCGCCCGTTTCCTTATCCTCTATCCGCAGGAAATACTCCCTTCTGTCCGGCTTCCCGATGGCCTCGATCGAAGACTCCAGATCCATTCTGGATTCCTCCAGATCATGTGTCCGGATGTCCGGCAGATAATACATGGCATCCGGATCGGAAATCAGCCCGTGATGGCTTTCCAGATCCTCCCACCTGTGGTCCCGCAGAATCATTCGCTCCGTCTCCAGCCAGATTCCTCCGGCCGAAAGAATTTCCTTCTTTTTCTGTTCCATGATTTCCTCCATTCCAAAGCCTGTTCAGTCCTGTAGGGGCTTTCTTGCAAAAATGGTATCCATGCAGTGTTTGTGCGGAATGCCGCTGCTGTTGCAGTCAAAAATCTCTTCCCGGCAGTCCTCGATCACCCAGTCCCTGTACCAGGTAAACAGTTCCCCGGAAATCCAGTTCTGCCAGTTCTCTTTATTCACTTCCTCATCCGGAGGGGCGGGGATGAAGGGCTTTTCCACAAAGACGTTGATGGCATGCATGCCGCCGGGCGCGGTATGTGACAGATAATTTTCCATCAGCTCCCTGCGCAGGTCAGGCAGAATGTGGTGGAACACGCCGGAGCTGTAGATGATGTCAAACTCCTCGTCCAGCCGGAAGGTGCGCAGATCGGCCTGAAAAAAGCTGACCTCCACCTGATGAATGTCGGCCAGCCGCTTCGCCTTCTCAATTCCGGAGGCCGTCGCGTCAAAGGCAGTGACCTGATAGCCGCATTTTGCCAGAAAAACTGCGTCCTTCCCTTCTCCGCAGCCGATTTCCAGCAGGCGCAGGGGCCTCGTCGGATAAATCCTTTTCAGAAGCTCCAGGCACATCTCATTGGGCCGGGTTCCCCAGTAATAGCCCTCCGTCTGATAGCGTTCCTCATATGGCGTGATCTGTTTTTTTCCCGGAATATAGCCCATCAGGGTATCGATATCCGTTTCCAGCAGTCCGGCAAGCCGGGGAAGCTGGGTGATGTCGGGAAGAGACTGGGCGTTTTCCCATTTGGAGACGGCCTGCGGGGAAAGATTCAGCTTTCCGGCAAGCTCCTCCTGGGTATAGCCTTTCGATCTGCGGAAGCGCGCGATATTTTCTGACAGTATGTTTTTCATTCTGACCTCCATGCGTTTTTATGGCGAGACACGCGCCGGAGCGGCTCCTGCTCCGTATTCTTTCATCTGTCTTATTGTAGCAGATTCTCCTTCAGAAAAAAATGGAGGCTTAAGAGAACAACCGGGAGCATCTCAACTCCCGGTTGTATTTTTCTCTATTCTTAATCAACAAGCCCGTCCTGCAGCCTCAACAGGTCTGTCCTGCCGCCTCTGATCAGGCCTCCGTCTCAAAAAATCCGTCCTGCCGCCACCGTTCAGCCTTCTGCCGTAACTTCAACCGCCACGATTTCCTCCGCCTTGTTCAGCTCAGAGATGATCTTCTGCATCTCATAGACCTCCGGAAGCACCAGAAACACCTTGATCTCCAGAAGTCCGTCCGGAAGCTTCACGGCGCTGAAGCTCTGCAGTCTTACCTTTGAAAGGTCGATGCAGTCTGCCAGAATGGCTCTCACATCCGTATCCTGTCTGACGTGCAGAGTCACCTTTTCCACGGAAGCATTTCTGACCAGACGGGCACTTCTGTGAAAGAAAAACTGGAGCCCGAGCACCAGCAGCGTGGCGAAAACGGCGATGATGTACATACCGCCTCCCATCGCCACTCCGATGCCCACGGTGGCCCAGAGGCCCGCCGAGGTGGTCAGGCCGCTGACCGTCAGCTTTCTGGTGAAAATCACGCCCGCACCGAGAAAGCCGATGGCGGTCACGATTCCCGCCGCAATCCGGGAGGGATCCAGATTCACATTCGCCCCCGGAACATCTGTAAAACCAGATTTGCTCACCAGCATCATCAGACAGGAGGTCAGGGCCACAATGGAGTGGGTCCGGATGCCCGCCGTTTTCAGGTTGTTTTCTCTCTCATAGCCGATGCAGGCTCCGCACAGAGTCGCTGCAGCGATCCTTGCCACCCAGATCAGTTCATTCATCCAGCTAATATCCATTCTTCTCCCTTCAGTCAAAGGAATACAGCATCTCCCACTGGAATTCTTCTTCGTCAAACCGGTACTGCTCAAGAAGCGCCGGGCCGCAGGAATTGGATCCCACGCCGCTCATCTTGTAATCGGTGCATGCCACCACGCATCCGGCTTTTTCCAGTTCGTAGTTATGCGCCTTTTCGGTCAGCTCTTCCGGCGTATATTCGGAAGCGTTAAAGGAGAAGGGACGTTTTCCCTGCGCCATAAAGCCTCCTGCCTGCATAAAGGAACAGTTATAATGGCTTCCGTTCTCCTGGGGACGGATATAATCCTGATGTAGCGCGCCCACCGTTGTGGAAAACAGGTCCATATAGCTAGCTCTGTGCTTGTCGATGTAGCTTTCGTGCGGTCCGTAGCCGAAATAGGATACCGGCACATCACCCGCCTCCGTCTTTTCTCCGTTCTCCGCTGTCACCGGCAGACAGAATTTCAGGCCGAATCTGGGGAGGAACGGAAATACCGTATTGCGCTTTCCTTCCAGAACCAGCTTCACCTGTCCGGCTGCGTTGATGCTCCATACCGCATGCAGATGCAGGAAAGGCTGTATCACCGGCGCCGCGATGGAAAAGTCGCAGGTAATGACTGCCACATTCTGACGCACCTTCGCTTCCACCCGGTAAACCTTCACCGTACTTCTGTCATAACCGGCCTTCCGCCATTCCAGGACGATGTTTCTGTCGTTGTCTGTGGGAGCCCGCCAGACGTTCCATTCCACAGGAGCGGTAATGCAGGCTTCCCCATTCTTTTCCATACGGATGAAATTTCCTTCCTTTTTGCCGAACTCGTACCGGAAATTTTCTCCTGACGAACATGACACGCAGAACGCGTATGGGGTTTCCGTAAGCGTCACGCTGCCCTTTTCACCGGCGGGAAGCTTTGCAAAGGGAAGCTCCCTTTCCTTCGGCTCAGAGAGCGGGATCTGGTCAAAGCCCATCACATGGCCGATCTGAGTCAGCTTATCCTTCGACGCCTGATAATAGGTGATCAGAAGGAAGCAGTCCTACTCCTTCTTTCCGGGCAGATCGATCTGAATATCCCCGCAGCCATGGGGCGCGATATCCAGCACATCAACGGAGCCTTCGGAAAGCAGCTCTCCCGCCTTTTTGATCTCATACTGAAGCCGGACATAGCCGTTCAGATTCCTGAAATCCAGCATGTTGTGCAGGCGCACAATCCCTTTTTTCCGATCGGTCAGCTCGGCGCGCACCGGACGGATGCAGTTCTTCCACTCATACAGCCCCTCATGAGGTCTGCGGTCCGGGAACACCAGCCCGTCCATGCAGAAGTTTCCGTCATGAGGATACTCTCCCGCATCTCCGCCGTAATGGTACATCTCCCGGCCATCCGCCGCCTTTCCCTCATAGGTGGCGTGATCACACCATTCCCAGACGAAGCCGCCGCAAAATCCGTCATATTTGTAGATCTGCTGCATGTAATCCTCAATATCTCCGGGGCCGTTTCCCATGGCGTGCACGAACTCGCACTGGATAAACGGCTTTTTCTCCCCGGGTGCGGCAAAATATTCATCGATCTGCTGTGTGGAAGCATACATATGGCTTTCCACGTCCAGCATGGACTCGTCCTTCACATGTCCCTCCGGCTGGAAATGGCAGCTCTCATAATGCACCAGCCTGGTGGGATCATACTGCTTCACCCAGCGTCCCGCTTCCTCAATATTGGTTCCCATGCCGGATTCATTTCCCAGGGACCAGAAAATGACACAGCACTGGTTCTTATCCCGGATCACGTTGCGCCGGCTGCGGTCAATCACCGCCTCCCTGTAGGCAGGATCTTCCACGAGCTGGCTGAAAGTCTTTTCCGTTCCGCCTCCATACTGATTTGCCATTCCATGGGATTCCAGGTCTGCCTCCGCAATCACATAGAAGCCATATTCGCTGCACAGTTCCGGGAACCAGGGCGCGTTGGGATAATGGCTGGTACGGATGGCGTTGATATTCGCCTCCTTCATGATGCGCAGATCGAACATGGCATCCATTTTTGAGATCACCGCTCCGGTGAAGGGACTGCTGTCATGACGGTTGACTCCCTTGAATTTCACTGGCTTTTCATTGATCAAGACCACACCGTTTTTGATGGAAATGGTGCGGATCCCCACCCGCTGACAGATGACCTCCTCCGGCGTGCTGATTTTTACCGTATAAAGGTAAGGCTCCTCCGCGTTCCACAGAACCGGATGCTCCACGGTAAAGGAAACCGTTCCGTCCGCGTCAGGTGCCTGCTGTGCAAGCAGCGTTTCTCCGTCATACAGGGCACATTCTACCTGCGGCGTTCCCACCGCATCCAGTCTGATCCGGACCTGCGCGCTGTCCTTTTCAAAATCCACGGGCGTGGTCACCGTGTAATCCCGCACCCTCTCCTTCGGGCGCAGCAGCAGATACACATCCCGGAAAATGCCGGACATGCGGAATTTATCCTGATCCTCCAGATAGCTTCCGTCACACCATTTCAGAACAAGGACGGCCAGACGGTTCCTTCCCGCTTTCGTCTTTCCCGTGATATTGAACTCGCTGGGACTGTGGGAAACCTGGCTGTAACCCACAAATTTTCCGTTCACCCACACATAAAAGCAGGAATCCACTCCCTCAAAATAAAGAAACTGCTCTTTCTTCGTCTCATTCTTATCCAGGTCAAAATCCTTTATGTACGCCCCGCACGGATTATTGTCCGGCACATAGGGCGGATCGCAGGGGAAGGGATAACGGGTGTTGGTATACTGCTTCTGATCAAAACCCGCCATCTGCCAGCAGGAAGGTACCTCCAGCCTTCCGAAGCTCTCCTCGTCAAAATCCTTTTTGTAAAATTCCGGAACATCCTCGATGCAGGGAAAATAGCCAAATCTCCAGTCCACGCTGGAAAGGAGTCTCCCCGTCTCCTTTTCCTGCCCGTCAAGAGGCATATACCAGCATCTCGTTTCCTCACAGCCCACATGCAGGACTTCCGGGTTCTCATAGTACTTTTCCAGAATCATACGCGCTTATAAACCCCCGTTCTACTGTATTTCAGCGGTATTTCCGCTTTGATTATGATACTGTCAATTATAATGAAAATGTGGTACACTTACAAGCAGAATCAGCAAAAGAAAACAGGATAATACGCTTCTGACTGGAGGTTGGCATGCAGAACACACTCTATACCATAACCGGAACCGTTACCCTGAAAAAGGGTGCCGGACGCTCTCTGAAAGCAGGGGGCATGTGGGTTTATGACAATGAAATTTCTTCCATGGATGAAAACGTGCAGGACGGCTGTCTGGTCCATGTGCTGGACTTCGACGGCTTCTTTTTGGGAACCGGCTTCATCAACCGGCGTTCCAAAATTACGGTACGCCTGCTCGCCCGCAGGAAGGATACGGTGATCGATGATGCATTCTGGGAAAAACGGGTAAGGGACGCCTGGGAATATCGGAAGCAGACGGTGGATACGGGAAGCTGCCGGATCATCTTCGGAGAGGCGGACTGGTTTCCCGGTCTGGTCGTGGACAAGTTCTCCGACGTGCTGGTGGTGGAATCCCTGGCGCTCGGAATTGACCGCTTCAAGCCTCTGATTCTGGATATTCTGCGCCGTGTTCTTGCTGAGGACGGCATTCCGGTGCGCGGCATCTATGAGCGCAGCGACGCCAAAGTCCGCCTCCAGGAGGGCATGGAACGCTTCAAGGGCTTTCTTTCGGAGCCCTTTGATACCCGTGTGCAGATCGAAGAAAACGGCGTAAAATATCTGGTTGACGTGCAGGACGGCCAGAAAACCGGCTTTTTCCTGGATCAGAAAAACAACCGGGCCGCCATCCATCCGATCTGCGCCGGGAAACGGGTGCTGGACTGCTTCACCCATACCGGCTCCTTTGCACTGAACGCCGGAAAAGCCGGGGCAGCGGAGGTTCTCGGCGTGGACGCTTCCCAGACCGGCATCGACATGGCGGAGGAGAACGCCCGCCTGAACGGCCTGCAGGACCGGGTGCACTTCACCTGCGCGGATGTCTTCGACCTGCTTCCCCGCCTGGAAGCCGAAGGGGAGCGCTACGGCGTGGTCATTCTGGACCCTCCCGCCTTCACCAAATCCCGCAATTCCATCAAAAACGCGGTGAAGGGCTACCGGGAGATCAATCTGCGCGGCCTGAAGCTGGTGGAGGACGGAGGCTTTCTCGTCACCTGCTCCTGCTCCCATTTCATGGACCCGGAGCTTTTCGCCAAAACTATCCGGGAAGCGGCCCACGGCGCCCACAAACGCCTCCGCCAGGTTTATTTCGGCACCCAGTGCTGTGACCACCCCATTCTATGGGCGGCGGACGAGTCCTATTATCTGAAGTTCTATATTTTTCAGGTGAGGGAGGAGATTTAACAATATCTCGCCGTTACGAATGATAGATATACTCTGCTGCATTAGAAGTGAAATAAAAATGAGCTTGCCGCACGAAGAGATCATATCAGGGATCAAAACACTTCGTGCGACAGCCTCATTTTCTTTACTGTCTGCATGAAACAGTATTACTGCCTGTCAGTACCATAGCATATACACTTTCTATTTACGATGTTCCCCACTAAAAGTAAACTTCCAGGAACAAATTTGACATTTACCATATTGAAAACTATTACGTTTTTCCCAGACAGCTTTTCCGCACGACAATCTCAGGTTCTATCAGATAATACTCAAAAATCTCATCTTCCTTTTTTTCCATCTTCTTTCTGAGCACACGAGCCGCCAGCTTCCCTACATCCTCAGTTTTATGCGTGATCGTTGTCAGCGGGATCTCCATGTCCAGCAAACTTTCATTATCTCCGTATCCCATAATCCCAACATCGTCTGAAACGCGCAGTCCTGCATCCTCTACAGCCCGTATTGCCTGAAAGGCAATATCATCATTAAAACAGAATACCGCATCTACCGGTATCTCCGATTTTAACAGTGACAACAAACTGTCATGGCAGTCTTCTATGTTATCATTATCAAGCATCAGTATCCTCTTCCGTACAATTTCCTGATTTCTGTGTTGTATGGCGCTGATATATCCCTGGCATCTCTCAATACTTGTTCGGTATCTCTTCAAAGCAAGGAAAACAATATTCCGATACCCATGATCCAACAGATGCAGCGTTGCAATATAGCCTCCATAAAAATCATTTGATTTTATGATTGGTGCATATACACCTTCTACATCCCGATTGCAGAAAACAAAAGGTATCTTAGATTGTACCAGGCTTTGATATAAGCCGATCCCCTCTACCACAGTCTTCATCACTACCGGTACGATAATGAAGCCGTCAACACCTGCCATAATGAGCCGTTTGATATATTCACTCTGCTTTTCTGAACTGTTCTCAGAATTACATAGAATAATATTAACATTCCATTCCCTTGCAGCCCGCTCTATACTTCCTGCCATCCTGCCGTATATATTTTCCGTAATATCAGGTACGATCAGGCACCAATTCATCACTTCCGAATTCACGCCCTCCAAACGGCGGGCTACATATGTTCCGCTGCCGATATGTGATTCCAGATAACCTTCCTTTTCCAGTTCCTTTATTGCTTTATCAACGGTCGCTCTGGAAGTATCCAGCAGTCTGCACAATTTCATTCGGGATGGCAGCTGGTCCCCATTATTCAATCTATTAATCCTGCTTTTCAGCTCCTGTTTGACTTCTATATATCTCAGCATATTCATTACCATTTGTAAGAATCGGACTTCAAAAAGATCTATTCCAAAAATCCCGATTTCAGGACAAGTTCTGATATCATTCCAGCATCAGGATCAGTTCTTTCATAAAAAATATATACCCGCTTATCCACAACAGCGATATCTGAATATCCACCTGAAGGATCTATATCCCAGACCTTCATCCAGGACTGTCCCGCATTATTGGAAAATTTCATGGACAGATTTATTCTTTTGTCTTCCGCATCACAATTGGAAAACAGTACACCTCCTTTGCATGCTGCCAGCCCTGAGCAGCATCCGGGATCGCGCAGATCCTCAGAAGACCATACGGCATCAAAAGTTTTTCCACCATCAGAAGAAAGCCCAAGCACCCGCCTCTTATCCTCATTCATATTGCGGAAATTAAATAACAGTCGCCCATCCGAAAGTTGTGCCACACTTGTTTCATTTGCATTGATAACACCGGGGACCAACGCATTGGCATGCCATGATATTCCATGGTTATCACTGTAAATGCTTCCGGCTATGGAAGGCGCATGCTTCCTGCGCATGCCATCCTCATAAACAGCTCCGTTTGCTAACCAGACAGGTACCACAAGACGTCCATTTCCCATTTGTATTCCATGTCCGGGACCTGTCGCGCTTACATTCCATTCATATGGGAATTCCTGATAGCCATCCGTAATTTCTCTGGAATCCGACCATGTTTTTCCGCCATCCCTGCTGGTTACAATATAAACCCGTTCATAATTTTTATGATAGATCAAATGTGTATTATTTCCATCAGGAATCAATACCGGATTATTATAAGTACGCATCGTTCCATCCGCCGGCAGCGCACTTTCTCCGATACGGAGCACTTCTCTGGGTTCTTTTCCCTCTTCCAGGTAAAGAACTATGATATCAATATCCCCCCAGTCCCCAAAATTTTTTTCACCTTCTCCGTTACGTGCCTCAAAAGCCAGAAGCAGAGCATCCCCTACTGATAAAATTCCCGGAATCCGGTATTCTCTATAACCGCCGCTGTGATGTCTGACAATGACCTTTTCTTCACATGGAATGATTTTCATATATTCTCCTCCAAAATGCTGGTCAACTTCAGGATGTTTTCATTTTCTCCAATGACTTTAAATAAACATTATAGGCATGCTCTATATTTTCCACATCCTCTTGACTGAGAGCGTGGAAGGGTTTCCTACAGCCTCCGAAATCCATACCCTCAAATGTAAGTATCGTCTTGATAGCTGAAAAAACATTGCCACACTTAGACATGACCGTTATCATATCATTAACCAAGTGCTGATATTCCTGCGCCTTTTGCATATTTCCTTTTTCAAAATTGCTGAGAATACCCTTTATCGCAGGGCAGAGCACGTTATAGGTACTTCCAACCCCACCGTCAGCACCCATACTTAATCCGCAGAGCAACATCTCATCATATCCGTTCCACACACAAAGTTCCGGATAGGCGCGCTTCATTCGTTCCAGCAGATAAAAATCAGAATCTGTAAATTTCACCCCCGCAAGCTGAGTGTATTTACGCATTTCTTCTAAAATATCTAACGTAATGGAAAATCCGGAAAGTTTTGGAAAATTGTAAATAAAAAACGGCAAATCCACGCTTTCCATCAACTCTCCATAATATGTCATAATTTCCTCTTTAGAGAATTTGTAATAAAAGGGTGAAATGGATGATATTGCATCTACATTTAATCTCTCAGCATGTCTCGCAAGTTCAACAGCATGTTCTGTCGCGATTTCACCCACATGCGCTATCACTGTTTTTTCTCCATTATTGGCTTCACATACGGATTCCAACTCAGCTTTCCGTTCATCCGGGCTCAATAGAAATGCTTCTCCCGTACTGCCGCATACATAAAAGCCATCAATCCCTTGGCCGATCAGCCATCGTACCTGTTCTTTTAAAACCCTGTGATTAATATTTCCCAATGAATCATAGGGAGTTAGAAGTGCTGCAAATGCTCCTTTAAATTTATTCATTCTAATACTTCCTTATAGACTATTATTACTCAGCGGCATTTTGTATTAAAAAATCAATCATCTATCCTTTAACCGCTCCGACCATAGTTCCTTTCACCAGATATTTCTGTATAAACGGGTACCCTAAAAGTATAGGGACTGTGCAAATAATCACTGTTGCCGCTCTGATCGTCTGTGGAGTCATGTCTGCCATAGATGCACTTCCTCCTGACTGAGAATATTCATTTCCCTGATCGATCAGCCGTCTTACTACGGTCTGCAGCACCATCAGTTCACTCTTATTTGCATAAGTCAGAGAATCAAACCATGCATTCCAATGATTCACAAAGCTCCAAAGTCCAATTACCGCAAGAGTTGGTTTTGAAAGCGGCAGATATATCCTGATCGCCGTCTGCAGAACGCCTGCCCCATCTATGCGGGCTGCTTCCTCCATTTCCATTCCGATTCCTTTAATAAAAGTTCGCATTACCATGAAATTCCATGCTCCCGCAGCTGTCGGGAGCACAAGAACCCAACGGGTGTTTAAAAGTCCCAGACTCTTTAGATTTAAATATGTCGGAACCACTCCGCCGCCAAAATACATCGTAAATATGATCATAAAGTTGATGAATTTCCATCCGGGTATATCCTTATGGATCATAGAAAAAGAAGCGGCAAATGTAATGACGAGAGTGATCAGTGTCCCTACCACCGCCCGCCAGATCGTATTATAATACCCCGTGAAAATAGATCCGGAGGCAAACGCCTGTTTATAGGCATCAAGGGATATGTCCTTCGGCCAAAACTTGAACCCAACTGTATTGGCATATGCCTTGTCAGAAAAGGAAAGGACCGCAGTATGCCAAAAGGGATAGGCAAAAATGAATGTCAGCAGAATAACAATAATATAGGCGATGATATAGTATCTTTTTTTCTTGGTAGTTTCAACCTTGCGTTTATTCCGTTTCACCATAATCCCTCCTCTCCATCGCTCAACTTATTGATAACAATATTAGAAATCATAACAAGCATAAAACCAATCACATTCTGGAACAAGCCAGCTGCCGTAGCATAACTGTAATTGTTCTCAACAATACCCTGCCGGTAAGTATAAGTCCCTATCACGTCTCCAACACTGTAAACAGAAGGCGAATACAGATTATAGATCTGATCAAAATTATCACTTAAAAGTCCGCCAATTTTCATGATAAACAAGATAATAATCGTACTTCTCATGCCAGGAAGGGTAATATGCCATATCTCCTGCAATTTATTGGCTCCATCAATCCGTGCCGCTTCATAAAGATCCTGGTCTATTCCCATTATTGCCGAAACATAAATGATTGAACTCCATCCACATCCCTTCCATATTCCGGTCAGAACCAATATCCACCGAAAATATTTAGGATCTGCCATAAAATATACGGCGTTCCCCCCTAATTCCTGAATGATTGCGTTGATAGGACCGTTTAAGGAAAACATCTCTTCGATCAATGACGCTGCAATAACCCAAGAGATAAAATGTGGCAGGTAGGAGACCGTCTGAAAAGCCTTCCGTACGCGTCCACTTCTTATTTCGCAAATAAAAATGGCTAAAATAATCGGTACAGGCCATCCGAAAAACAAATTCATCAGACTGATCACAATCGTATTTTCGAGTACCTCTTTAAATGAAAATCCATTGAAAAGCTGCCGGAAATACTTCAAACCAGCCCAGGGGCTTCCCATAATACCGTCTAGTACCCGGAAGTCCTTAAAAGCCAAAGTCAGACCATACATGGGGGCATAATTAAAAACAAGTAACAAAATCAAAAAAGGCAGGATCAAAAGATAATACATCCGATTTTTATAAACACGTTTTGCAAAACTGCCATTTGACTTTCCAGTGATTTCCCCGTTTCTTTTTTTATTTGACATCTATCCTCCCTTTCTGCTGTAGAACTTCCAGACAGAGTCTCGTTTACTGGGATTCCGGGAAGTTTCTGTTCAGTCATTCAGAAAAAAGGTGCATCCGAAAAACTCTGCTTTTTCCGGATGCAGCCCATCCCTTTCATTTCTTCATATTCAGCAATAACCTGATCAAGTCCAGCCGTACTTAAGTTGGAAATATACTGGTCCCAGCCTTCTTCTAAATTACTGTTTCCAAGAAGTACATTGTGGTAATATTCCTGTACCAGTTTGGTGATCTCACTTTGATACAGATCATAGGAGTCATTCTGGCAGTTATTCATACTAAAGTTTGTCCCGTGAATTTTCGGGAATGACTGTGATTTTTCAATATTTGCAAGGTCTCTTTCCGAAAAAGTGAGATTTGCAATATAATCATCCTGCACAGCAGCTCCATAGTAGGTAAAATCGATACCCTTTGCTGCTTTATCTTCTACAGTCAAGGAAGGATTAACGACCAATTGTTCTCCATTCATCGTATAGTCAACACCTTCTTCGCCATACAGGATTTTTATCATCAGATCATGATCGGATGACATACCTTCCAGCATCTTTAAAACGGTTATAACCTGCTCATCTGTTGCATTTGCGGTAAAGAACATGGATGCCACTCCACAGGCAGAAGGAAAATCAGCATTTGAATAAACATTGCCGTCGCCATACTCCGTGGTCAGAGCGCTCATAACATCAACCGTATTTTCCCCTGCAAGATCCTCCACCAATGCAATAATATTGGACGAACCACGATAAGAATAAAACCACGTCTCGGAATCTACCATTGCTCCAGTTCTTCCTTCCGCCCACTTAGTCCGAACGGCCGCGCGGTCATCCGTAATACATTCCGGATCAATGATACCCTCATCATACCATTCCTTAATAATACCCAATGCGGTCCGATAATCTTCCGTAGCAGCATTATAGGTCACTGTACCATCATCATTCAAATGATAATTATCGGGTGTTGCCATTCCAAAAGCGCCCATAACCGGCCATAATCCACGCCATGCATAAATGGAATCAATTCCATAAGTATCATCCTGACCGTTTCCATAAGTGAACGCGTACAGCAGGTCGTGAAGTTCATCCAATGTAGTCGGCTCAGACATTCCCAGATTATCCATCCAATCCTTCCGATACACCAGAACGGAGGTAGAATAAGTTTTTCCCTCTACCCACGGTGTATAGATGCATTTACCATCCACCAGATGGTTTCCATCCTCAAAAAATTCTTCCCCAAGCCATTCCTGGAGGATCTTCATCCCAGTCGGATAGTATTCCCACAGCCATTCCTCCGGGAAATCACGAATCAGGCCCTGATCCAGCATATATTGATAATCGTTCTCCATATAATAGCTATAACACGTTACATCCAAAATATCACCGGATGCGATAAAGGTATCCATGGTGTCCTGTGTAACATCGGTAACCGGTGTAATATTTACGTTGAAATAGTCCTCCAGGACATGCTCTGCGTAAGAATCTTCAGCAACCGGAATATTCGAAGTATAGTAACCTAACCATGTAATATCTACTGGTTCAGTGGTTTCTTCCTCCTCAGCGCTCACATCTGTAGTTTCTTCAGAAACACTGTTTTCCACATTTGATGAGCTGCTGCTTTCCGTATTTGCAGAAGAACTGCCACAACTGGTAACTGTTACTATCATCATCATGGATAATATAATTGCTATGATTTTTTTCATGTACTCTCCTCCTTCTACATTAGTGCGAGGCTCAATGCCCAACAGTCAGTTGGAGTTTCACCCTCCCATTGTCTTGCTGTATCATGATCAGAAAACAGGGCTGCCGACATTTCCCCGGGCCCAGTTAATGTTAAATAAAAGCCAGTCAGCCAGTCTCTCGTTTACAGCCATTCATTTTATGCAGTTAGAACTGTCCTTATTAGCGGGTATAGTCCCAAGAACAAACCAGTTCTATCATCAGAATCTCAAATGCAAGTTTGATGCGTGTAGGAAAATGTGCTATAGCAGTTCCTCATATCGGTTCTCATTATATGACATTTGCACATAAAATATCAATAGCATTGCCCTTTTTTAGGCGGATTTTGCATAAAAATAGGCAGGTTTGCTCATCTATGCCATACGTTAGCATCATTCAAATAAAACAGGATAATAATTTAAGGTGGCACCGAAAACTAACTCTGATGTAATACCACCTTAATAGAATAAGAAATCCCCTGACCGAATTATCACTTAACCCTGTACAATCAAAGAAAGCTGCTCTTTCATATGGACTGTGCTATAAAGTAACACACAAGAATCTTCAAAGGAATTTGAATCAGGAAGCTATTTGGTTTTTCAATTCGTAATAGATATCGTAATTGCTTAAAAAGTATGGATAACAAAAACAGTCAGAGGAGAGCGAGTTATTTCTTGATTTTGCATTTTATCCTGCATATAATATGCATTGAAAAGCGGCCTGTTAATTTCAGGAAATTTTCAAAAAAGAATGATGGTGAAAAACACATCTTCCTTACACTCCGGAATGAGGATTAACATGTACGAAAGAATTCTGACAGATTTTGATATAAGAACCATCATGGATTCGGGACAGGTGTTCCGTATCCGTCCCCTGCCCCTGGAAAGCGCTCCGATATCCTGCGCCGAAACGGGCGGCAGCCCTTCCTCCACAGCCGAAACCTTCCTCGCCGCAGCGGGAAAGCATGCCGTCCTTATCCGGCAGAAGCCTGAATCAGAAGACCGGATGCGGGTATCCTTTTCCTGCACGAAGGAAGAATTTTCGGACTTCTGGAACAGCTATTTTGATCTGGACCGGGATTATGAAGCGATCCGCCGGTCGGTGGATCCTGAGGATGCCTTCCTCACCTCCGCCATCCGTTGTGGCCGCGGTATCCGGATCCTGCGGCAGGATCTGTGGGAAACCATCATCAGCTTTCTCGTTTCCCAGAACAACAACATCACCCGGATCCGCCGGAGCCTGGAGGCGCTCTGTGAGCGATATGGAGAAAAAATTTCCGTAAATGCCTTTCCGGACAGCCCGGCCACTTCCCTGACGTACGAAAGCGTTCACGCCTTCCCTTCTCCGGAATCGATTCTGGAAGGCGGGCCTGGCGGCCTTGACGGGCTTGGCCTTGGCTATCGGGACAAGTATATTTTCCGGATGGCGCAGCGCTGTGCGGGTCAGGAGGGACAGGAATGGCTTGACCTGCTGCTAAAAAGCTCCTATGAAGATGCGCTGGCGCTTTTGCTGAAAGAGTACGGCATTGGGAAAAAGGTGGCGGACTGCATCTGTCTGTTTGCCCTGCATCATATCGACGCCTTTCCCATCGACACTCATATGAAGCAGATTCTCAACGCCTTCTATCCGGAGGGCTTTCCCTTTTCCAGGT
>ERZ1643247.2275-NODE-2275-length-15529-cov-23.213519_pt1 | contig 15529 bp, 15 predicted proteins | sample MGYA00579264_ERZ1643247 | MGnify/ENA primary metagenome ERZ1643247 (study PRJEB29033, sample SAMEA4952262) | chicken gut metagenome | biome: Broiler Chicken; feature: Gastrointestinal Tract; material: Caecum | place: Ireland | collected 2018 | study: Broiler... | reverse complement strand
TATTTGTCGGAAAATGGCGATGGCTGCCGCTTGACAGGCAGCGCCGCCCTTCCTGTAGGGGGCCTCCGTCCGTCTGGATTTTCCCGAAAATTCAGACGAAACGGAGGATCTACAGGTGAAATATGCACCCAAAAAGGTATTTATTATAAAAGACGGAGGGTATCAGGAGCTTACATATGAAGCGTACTGTGCGCTCTGCGAAAGTGATTCATCCTATAAGGATAAGCGTTTTATTCCTCTGCACGGGATGCTGATGGAAGTGACAGAGGATGATTTTAAGGAGTTCTACCGGAATCAGCGGCGGCAGAAGTATCTGGAGGAACGGTCAATCAACAATCAGGACATTTCCATTGATATGTTGCCAACGCAGGAGTTTCGTGATCGTGATGTTTTATTCGACTCGGATCAGGATGTGGCTGAGAAAGTTCTAAATAACATCTTTTTGGACAAGCTCAGAGAAGTCCTTCCTCTGCTGGATGCGGAAGACCAGAAGCTGCTCTGGCTTCGGCATGGCCAGGAGCTTTCCGAGCAGAAACTCGGTGAGATTTATGGCGTTTCCCAGCAGGCGATCAGCAAGCGGCTCCGGAAACTCTATGACAAAATCAAAAAAATGATAGAAATTTAAAAATTTCCGGTTGTAGGCCCCCTCACTTTTCGGCATGTAAAGTGAGGGGGATTTTCTATCCACCCTCTGGCACCTTGAAAACCGCATATGCAGCATACCAGATACTTCCCCTCTGTTGTCGGCAGGAGCTGGCAAGCCACATGATTGGAATCAGGGAAACTTCTTTACACCGCAGAAGAAAGAAGGAAGATTTCCCGGTTCATGGATCAGACGATGCGGGGCAACCGCACCGAAGGCGATGACAGGCAGAGGGTTATAATGGTACTTCCGTCCAGTCACAGGCCGAGCGTTGAAGCGGCTTTTTCTTGTTCTGCCGTGAGCCGTCGCAGCCAATGAGGGCGGCCCCGTGAGATCCACGGGGAGGTGAGATTCCTATGAGGCCAAAGCCATGGCCGTTTGGTGTGTTCCCGTGCCAGGGGAAATCGGGGATAAATACTGGCAAGCACAAAACGATTGATATCACAAGGCGGCAGTCTGCCCAAAACCAGGCTGCCGGCCTTTTACATAGTAAAACAGATTGGAGGGAGGATCATGACAATGGATGAGATCAATCAAGTAGAACGTGCTATGGACGGATTCTATGTGGGATATGCAACTGTCAGCTCTCTGAAAGGAATCCGTACACAGCAATATGTTTTTAATATGACTCCGGAGAACATCTCCGGATTCCTCTATACATGGAAAGACCGTGCCGGACAGGTTCTGCTGACGGACATGCTGGATCGCCCACTTCTGAAAATGGAGAGCGGATGTATTACACAGTGCAAAACAAAGGAATTGAAAGATCAGGTGGTTTCTCTGCTGGATGCTATCCGCACAGGTCACATGCCGCCTGCAAAGTTTCCTATGGTGACCAGGGAATTGTTCCAGGCTTATATCGATATGGAAGAAGAAATGGTCGCCCGTGCGGAAGTGGGCGCACTTGCAAGAGAGGAACAGCAGGCAGCCTTAGAAATGGGCCTCTGAAAATGTCTGGAGGTGGCATGGAATTGAAAGAAATTAAACGTGGGGATCTGTACTATGCGGATCTACGGCCCATTATCGGCAGTGAACAGGGCGGCGTCCGGCCTGTGCTGATCATACAGAATGATGTTGGAAATCATTTCAGCCCTACTGTGATCGCGGCATCCATTACCAGCAGACAAAGAAAACACCGGTTGCCTACCCATGTTTTTCTGCCAATCAGTACAGAGGGCCTGCGGCGTAACTCCATTGTTCTGCTGGAACAGGTACGCACCATTGACCGCAGCAGGCTTGGCGATTACATAGGCCGGTTGGATGAAAACGCAATGGAGGCGGTAAATGAAGCCCTTGCAATCAGCATCGGGATTGAACAGAACAGTGCTTCTGGATTAAGATAATACAGAATATCAGCACAGTTTCTTTGTTTTCAAAGAGAAAGCGGGAGGAAAAATTTTGAATAAAAAGGAAGACCTGAAACCAACAGATCAGAATCTGCCGATCACTCCTGAATTACTATCGCAGATAGATCATGCGGTTGCTGTCAGTTTTGGTTTGGACGGGATGCTGAATCCAACAGAAAAAGAGGAAGATCCAGATGGCGCTGCCAGCGGGTAAACAGCCTGTTGGTAGTGCTTCGGTTTTCGGAGAAAAAATCCCGTTTTTGGTTGGATTTTGTGGTAGCTATTTGTGAAACAACACGGTATACTGTGTATTGCGTAGAGGAAAGGAGGCGAACGGTTTGAGACGGTACAAGGTAGAAAACCTTACAGAAGGGCGTACAAAATATTATTACATCCAGGACTGCCAGACGTATGACATTGTTCCGCTGCCATCCAAATATCTGAAATATAAAATCAAGGCCAATCGTTCGCCTAATACGGTGAAACGGTCGGCCTTTTCTATATGCTACTATCTGGAGTACCTGAATGAAATCCATATGGAAATCCCACAGGTTTATGAGCTGGATCTGGAAAGGCAGAATGAACACTTTGTAGATTTCCTGTACTGGCTGAAAGCCGGGAACCATACAGAAAAGAACAATTTAAAAGTAATACACAACGGAACCTGCAACGCATATCTGGAAGATGTGTTCAGGTTCTTTCTTTATATCGAGGGAATGTATGAACAGCTTGGGAGCCTGAAGGTACTGTCCTATAATTACCACTTCGCAGTCAATGCGGTAGGCGTAAAAAAGAGACTCCGCTTTCAGGCGTTCAAAGGTTACCTGCAGGAAGAAGAACGGAACGTGCGGCCTGCGGAACACGATGAAATTATCACAGTCCTTCAGGCGTGTACCAACTGCCGGGATCAACTCCTCATCCTGTTGCTTGCGGAAACCGGATTCCGAATCGGGGAAATCCTTGGTGTAGACTATGTCCACGACATTGATTACCGGAATCGCATGATTGGCGTCTACTTCCGTGAAGATAACGAAAATGATGCCAGAGCTAAAAACGCAGAATACCGAAAAGCCAGGATCAGCGATGACTCCTTCGATTTCCTGATGTACTATCTGGCTGAGTACAGAAAACTATTGCAGCATCAGAATTATCTGTTCATCAATATCGCGGGAAAGACCGCCGGACAGCCTTTAAAAGTGGACAGCGTCTATGACATGCTGAAACGGATGGAGAAAAAGACAGGGATTGATCTGACTCCGCATATGCTTCGGCGGTACTTTGCCAATATACGCCGGAAAGACGGATGGCGGCTGGAGCTGATCCAGCAGGCACTGGGGCATAAGCATCTGAATACTACCATACGTTATCTGAACATCATGGATGATGAGCTGATCGAAGCCAGCCAGGAGTTCTACGCCAAGCATTCCGCCTTGTATGGTGTGAAAGAACTTTTATAGGGGGAGGTGATAGAAAATGCCTGCCTACGCAATACGGGAATGGCGACAGGAAGAAAAGCCAAAAGCGTTGCCGGAGCAGATCATTGAAACCATTGATTCCTGCGAAGATGCAGCTAAAACCGCCAAAAGCCGGCTGAAGAAGTTCCTGGCAGAAATGGGGATTCAGGATATTCTGGAGATGGACTATCCACTGCGGAAAGCATATCAGAACTATCTGTTCTCCGCCTGCCAGATCCAATCGGCTGACCGTTATCTCCTTGCGTATGACAGGACAAAACAGGCGGATATCCGCAGACGAATGAAAACCCTGGCGGGAAAGAACCAATGCCGGTGGCGGCTGGAAGAAACAATTCTGTTCCTTCCCTATCATCCGGATCAGGAACTGGCGATGGAACTGGATTCCGTCAGGAACCGGTCTAATATGGTCTGGGATTTCACAAAACCCTGTGCATGGCATGTAAAAGAACAGGTTTTTACAACATTGAATGAAATCCTTGCCATTACGAAAAATCCGATCAAACGGAGGCAACGATTGACTGGACTCCAATATCTGTACGACTTTTGTACCGAGCAGGAGATCCAGGATATTGAGGATATGGACTTGACACAGGAGCAGATGTTCAACTCTTATCTGACCGAACACGCTCCCAGCGAAACTTATAAACACCAGATGCTTGCGATCCTGAATTTATGCCGGAAAACAGTCTTCCTGCATAATGCACAGATTAACTGGCAGGCGAATATCTGGTACCTGGATGGATTGAGAATTGCGGAGCATCGGCTGAATCGGAGCAGTTCAGTGACTAGTGTGTCCTTCACAGAGATCAGTCACAAGGAAAACCGCAGGTACGCCAAGGAATATATGAAATACCAGATCGGCGTTACCGGTCAGGCCATCAGCACGATAACGACAAGATACTGCCTGTTGGAGCGTTTCCTGGTACGTTTATCGGAACAAGGTCAGGATGCCGCAAGCTGTACGACAAAACAGATTGAAGATTACCTCGGTGAATTGCAGGAAAGCGGGATTTCCGCAAAATCCTTTAATGCATATATATCCGGGCTGAATCATTTCTTCCGGTTCCTCATCGCCCGAAATTATCGGGGAACGATGCCGTTCCAGCCAGAGCTTTATCAAAAAAAGATAATCGTCAAACATCATGACCGGAGCGTTTCACCGGAGGTCTGCGAAGAAGTGTTGGGTAAGCTGCATCTGCTCCCGGATCATCTTCGCTGCATGTACCTCCATCTCTGGTGTCTGGGCCTGCGGATCAGCGAGATATGTACCCTGAAGGGAAATGCCTATTATCGCCAGAACCATGATACCTGGATTCAGGTGTATCAGGTAAAGATGAAGAATTATAAGCGGATTCCCATAGCAGAGGGCCTGTATAGGATCATGGAAGTTTATATCAAAACCCACCAGATCGGGCCGGATGACTACCTGTTTACGAACAAAAACGGCGGCCCTTACCGGAGCATGACTTTCCGTCATCAGATGAAAAAGTTCTGCGAAGACCATGAGATTGACGGCGGGGATTACCTGTTCCAGTCCCATGATTACCGCCATACAGTGGCGACGATGCTTTATGACAATGGCGTATCCATACAGGGAGTACGGGATTACCTGGGACATGATTATCTGGAAATGACAGAACAGTATATAGACTACATGCCCAAAAAGATTGCAAAAGAGAATATGGGATTTTTCCAAAAGCCGGAACATAATCTGGCGGCTGGTTTGAGAAAGAAAGGAGGCAGAGATGGAAAATAGATTGTACTATTGGGAGTTGGCATGCTATGAAACTTCCGGAAATCTGCCGCAAAGAGCCATCGGAAAAAGTAATTTTATTGACCTTTCCTTTCTTCCCAAAGAAACCATGCGGGAAGAATACAGATGCTACTTCCTGTACAGGGGCAGCCAGGTGTCGCTGAACACCATCTGCCATGATAAGACATATTACCATCAGGTGTGCAAAGCCCTTCAATTGCGAAAAAACATACCTGACAGCTTCCTCGGCTGGCAGCCATCCAAATGGATCGAACTGTTAAAGATATGGATGCTGCAGAATGGTATCCCATTTTATAAAGAGAAGGAAACTTTGTATGGAACGATATGCCGGACGGATGCTCCTGTGCTTCAGCACCTGAAACGCTTCCTGCGTTTCATTCAGCCGGAGGATATGCGACCGGAGCGGGAAAAGGATATATGGGCTCTGAAAAAACTGGATATCCCTATTAAAGAAAATCCGATTTATAAAACGGAAACTCTGGATTTTACCGGAATCTTGCAGGAAGGTCTAAGGGAGGAAGTGAAACAGGCAATTTTCCTGCATATAAAATATGAAAAAATCGGAACCGTGAAACGGGAGCTGACTTCCATCCGGAAGTTTTCCGGATACCTGATGGAGAAAGGCGTAAAGATCAATTCCTGCGCCGATGTTGACCGGGATCTGCTGGAAGAATATCTTGTCTATATCAACACCAATGGTTCATCCGGCAGAGGAAACAGCGATGACATTCTGAAACTGAGGGCAGTATTGGAAAGTATCGGCAAACTATATGGATACAGCCATCTGGAATCCTTATTCATCAACACAGATATCCCGCCGGAAGTGCAGCCAGTATTCCGAGCTTATTCCGATGAGGAACTGAAGCGGCTGAACGCTCATATCACAAAACTGGATATCCAGTTGGCACGATGTATGGTAATCCACCAAATGCTTGGTACAAGAATCTCTGATACGCTGACACTGCATACAGACTGCCTGTCAAAGAGAAACGGGCTGGATATTATCCGGATTGATCAGGTAAAAACACGAACATTCGAAAAGCCTATCAGTGCAGAATTGGCAGCTCTGATCCAGAAAGCCATCGATTGTACTTACGATCAGTATGGTAAAACCGAGTATATCTTCGTGGATGCCAAAGCTCCCAGCCGCCCGCTTCAATATACAACCATAAAGCACAAGGTGCTGCGGTTGATAAAAAGTGAAGATCTGCGGGATGATGATGGGAAACTGTTTAAATTCAGTTCCCATATGTTCCGGCGGTCTTACGGAGTTAAGTTGACAGAAATGCATCTGGATGACTGGACGATAGCAAAACTTCTGGGGCATAAAAACATAAGCGCAGTAAAGCATTACAGAAAAATGAGTAATCAACTTCTGGCTGAAGAAACCCGAAAAGCACGGGAACAACAGACCAGAATCCTGCTCGCAAATTTAGATGGATGGGGTGAAGAATATGAACAAATACGACAGGATGATTGAAATAAACCGGGAACGAAGCGATGAAAAGATTGCTGCGGCGAAACTGGCAATCCGCAAACTGTTGGATCAGGGAGAGAGGGTATCGGTTCCGCAGCTCGTAAAAATGACAGGCGCTTCCAGAGGATTCTTCTATAAGAATCCCATCGTGAGGGCTGAGATTGACCGGGCTATGGAACAGCAGGCCGGAACCATAAATCCCCGCAGAGGCATTTTAGACAAAGCAATGGAAGGACGGATAGATCTCCTTCAAGAAGAAATTTTCCGACTCCGGCAGGAAAATCAGGCACTCCATGCTGAAAATCAGAGATTGCAGAAGATTATCAGCAAGAAAAGCCGGAGTGAATTTCGAAACCTGTAAAAAATAAAATATAGGAAAATACATAGAGACAGCGGATCAACCAACCGCTGTCTCTTATCATTCACAAAACGTATGGAAAAGCATTAAATATAGGTATTTGTATAAACGGGTAAACCAGAGTACAATAAATGGGAAAGGTCGGAGCAATATGCTACTAAAAAAGAACAGAAAACACACTTGTGTAAGCCGTTAAGCCCAGTGTTTTCAAGGGCTGGAGAGGACGGGCTACATTTTAATATCCGATCTGGTGGCATACAGCCCCGATGATCATCGGTACATTTCTGGAAAGCTATGATCTGACAGGAGTGGAGGTTTATCCTTTTACACAGTCTGCCTCCATGGACACAGAGCAATTTGATAATTCCATCGCCTTCGTAAGGGAGAATGTGCAGGAAGCAAACGTTCATGACGGTTTGTTTGCCAGACCTTCGGATACGGAAACCATAGATGCTTATCTGTCAGAAAACGGGCTTGTGCAGTAAGACAGAAAAGCACTGAGAGAAAGCGGGGATAAAATGAGAAGAACAGCGAGTTTTTTGCTGCTTGCGTTTCTGATAGTGGTATCCTCTGCACTGATTGGCTGCACTCGGGAAATGGATACGCAGGCGGAGGACGCTCAGATTCAGGAAGCGTCTCTGGAAATATCAGAGGAAAGTGATGCTATGTCTTCAGAAAACACTTATCGAAATGAGGATATGTCTTCGGAAAACACTTATAAATATGAGATACAGGGGCTTTCTGCCAGGCGTGGAGAGAATCAGATTTATGGAGTGATCTATATTCCACAGGGTACAGAAGAAAAAATGCCGGCCGTCATTTTTTCTCATGGTTTTGGAGGCAATCACTCTGTGGGGACACAGTACGCGGAGGCACTGGCAGAACATGGGTATGTGGTCTATTGCTTTGATTTTTGCGGTGGAAGCAGCGGAAGCCGAAGCGACGGTTCCACATTGGAAATGTCCGTGTTTACGGAGCAGGCGGATCTGGAAGCGGTCATTGCTATGATACAGGAACTGGAATATGTGGACAGCGAAAATCTGTTTTTGATACATAATGCGTTGAACTGGAAATGGTATAAAAATATCGGAAAAGGAAAATATCCACTGCGGTCTGCATATCAGGGTGCCGGAAAGAAAAAGCCCTGTGTGGATCATAGGCTATGTGCTGATCTTTCTCGCGGACATCTGGTCATTCATGGTATTGGACATGCCCAATCGCCTGATTCTTCGTGACACTGGAAAGTATTGGCCATACCCGGGAGTTACACTGTTTTTGGCAAATGCAGCAGTTATGGCACTGTTCTCTGTATTAACATCATTTGCAGCCGGAGTTATAAGAAAACAAAAAACAAGGAAATAACCGACTGCACACCACCGCAGCCGCCCGCCGCACACATAGCGCCCTGCCGCCCCTTCCGGCGTTTTCGTCCGAAGCAACAAAACCCCATTTTCAAAAGGGCTGATTCGTGATACAATCAGACAGACATATGAATTCGGTATTCATACCAACGAAGAGAGGAGAAAAAGCGATGTATCAGTTTGACAGGGCAGCTTATGAAAAACGAATGGAATGGTACAGAGATGCCAGATTCGGCATGTTTATCCACTGGGGGCTTTACGCGATACCGGCAAGAGGAGAGTGGGTCCGGAGTGTGGAAGAAATCCCGAAAGAAGACTATATGAAATATTTTTATGAATTCAACCCCACCGATTACGATCCGAAAAAATGGGCGCAGGCGGCAAAGGACGCGGGAATGAAGTATGTGGTACTGACCGCGAAGCACCACGACGGTTTCTGTCTGTTCGACAGCCAGTACACAGATTTCAAGTCCACGAACACAAAATGCGGCAGAGACCTGGTAGCGGAGTACGTGGAGGCGGTTCGCGAGGCCGGCCTGAAGGTGGGGCTGTATTTTTCTCTGATCGACTGGTACCACGATGATTTTCCTCACTACGGAGACAGAAACCATCCGATGCGGAACCATCCGGAGTACAGCAATGAAAACCGTGATTTTGACCGTTACCTGACCTATATGCACAACCAGGTCAGAGAGATCTGTACCAATTACGGAAAGATCGACGTTCTCTGGTTTGATTTTTCCTATGACGAACTGAGAGGGGAAGCGTGGAAAGGTACGGAGCTGATCGATATGGTGCGCAGTCTGCAGCCGGATGTGATCATCGACAACCGTCTCGAGGTCAGCGGTGAAGGCTATGGCTCCCTTGCCACCGGAAATCCTGCGCCGTACCACGGTGATTTTGTCAGTCCGGAGCAGATGATCCCGCCGAACGGGATCCAGGACGTCCATGGACAGGACATCGCCTGGGAGGCGTGTGTGACCATGAACAACAACTGGGGATACCATGCGACGGATCATTACTTTAAACCTGCCTCCATGCTGATCAAAAAGCTGGTGGAATGTGTGTCCAAGGGCGGAAATCTGCTTCTGAATGTGGGACCTGACGCCAAAGGGAACATTCCGGAGGAATCTCTGGAGCGTCTGGCGGTGATCGGAAGATGGATGAAGAAGAACGGCGACAGTATCTATGGCTGCGGCAAGGCGGAGATTGAGAAGCCGGATTTCGGACGTGTGACAGCGAAAGGAAAGAAACTTTATTTCCATATGTATGAAAACACCATCGGTCCGGTGCCGCTGCCGGGACTGAAGAAAGAGGAGATCGCATCCATCCGCTGGCTGGCGACTGGTGCGGAAATCCCCGTTTCTACAAGCTGGGTACACAGTGATTATCCGGACATCGTGTTTGCCAATCTGGGACCGGATCCGGTGCTGCCGGACGAGATCGATACGGTGCTGGAAGTGACTTTGAAGTAATTCGCTGCATGGAATCCGGAAACTAGCGGAAAGTCGCTGCATGCAATCCGAAAATCAGCGGAAACGTAAATAGAAAAGTGTGAAAGAGACGACGATGAAAGATTATATTTTAGAAGTGTGCGCCGATTCTGTGGAATCCGTTCTGGCAGCGGAGGAAGGCGGTGCGACCCGGGTGGAACTCTGCCAGAATCTGGTGATCGGCGGGACGACGCCGGGGCCGAAATTTTTTGAAGAGGTGCGCAGACACAGCAAGATCAGGATCCATGCGCTGATCCGTCCCAGGTTCGGGGATTTCTGTTATACAGATTACGAGTATGCGGTGATCCGTGAGGAAGTGAAGATGTACCGTGAACTGGGCGCCGAGGGTGTGGTGATCGGTATTCTGAAACCGGACGGCACACTGAACATGGAGCAGATGGAAGGGCTGATGGAAGAGGCAAAGGGCATGTCCGTGACCCTGCACCGTGCCTTTGACGTCTGCGCCGATCCTTTTGCAGCCTTGGAGGATGCGGTAAAGCTGGGGATCGACACGATCCTGACCTCCGGGCAGAGAAACAACTGTCTGGAGGGGGCGGAACTTCTGCGGGAACTGGAGAAACGGAGCGCTGGAAGGATCTGTATCCAGGCAGGTGGAGGTGTCAGCGCAGAAGTGATCGAAAGGCTTGCTCCGGCTGCGGGGATCAGAGCCTGGCATATGTCCGGCAAGGTGACCCTGGACAGTGAGATGCGTTATCGGAAGGAAGGCGTCAATATGGGGCTGCCGTCCCTCAGCGAGTATGAAATATACCGCACTTCGGCGGAGAAGGTCCGGGCGGCGAGAGACGTTCTGGAACGTATCTGAATATAAAATGCTATAGAGGAAAAGAAATGTTTTTGGAATACAACAGAAAAAGAATTGTACGCCGGTATGAACAGCTGTGCCGGGAATTCCCGGATGTTTTCGGTCCGGTGGATGAAAAGATCAGCGCCTGCCGGGAGCCTGTCGCGCTGGCGATGAAGTGGATGTACGGGGCAATGCCCTGGAGCGACAGGGGAAATTATCCTTTTGAAACCTTTCTGGATTTTGCGGAACATGGAGTCTGGCTCTGGGAGACGAAGGAATCGGTCCGCCGTCTGCCGGAGGAAATTTTCCTGAATTACGTTTTGTACCATCGGGTCAATGAGGAGGAAATCCGTCCATGCCGCCTCCTGTTCTATGACGGTATGAAAGAACAGCTGGGAGAGCTTGAGGGCCGTGAGGCCGCAATTGAGATCAACTATTGGTGTGCCGCGGAGGCGACGTACCAGTCGTCGGACGACCGGACGCTGTCGGCGCTGGCTGTCTGGCTGAGAGGCAGCGGACGCTGTGGAGAAGAGTCTACATTTACCGTCAATGCCATGCGAAGCGCCGGGATTCCTGCCCGCCAGGTCTATGCGCCCAAATGGTCCCACTGCGATGACAACCATGCGTGGGTGGAGGTTTGGACCGACGGAAAGTGGCAGTTTACCGGAGCCTGTGAGCCACTGCCGATCCTGAATAAGGGATGGTTTACCAATGCGTCCTCCCGGGCGATGATGGTGCATGCCCGGTGGTTTGACAACATCCTGCCGGAGCAGGAGGGACGGATCGGGAAAGAGGGCATGGTGACCATGCTCAATGAACTGAGCCGGTACGCGGCGGTAAAGACCGTGGAGGTCACCGTCCGTATGGAGGATGGCAGCCCCGCGGAATCCGCGCAGGTACAGTTTGAGGTGCTGAATTATGCGGAGTATGCGCCGATCGCGGAGACCGTGACGGATGGCGAGGGAAAAACAGTTCTGACCACCGGACTTGGCACGCTGCACCTCTGGGCGCAGAAGGACGGTCAGACCGGAGAGGCGTTTCTTGACGTCCGGGAAAACAGCAGCTGCGAGATTTGTCTGGGAACCCGGGAACAGGAATACGGTTGGACAGACTGTGATCTGATCGCTCCGGTGGATACGCCGGTGAACACGGATCAGCCGACGCCGGAACAGGCGGAGGATGGGAAACGCCGTCTCGAAGAGGCGGAACAGAAGCGCAGAGAAAAAACAAAGGATTGGGAGAATCCGGAACTCCGGGCGTTCTGCAGTTATCTGGATACCCTGGAGGGAAACAAGGCAGCCTGCGGCAGAGCGCTGCTGGAAACTCTGACAGAGAAAGACCGGACGGACTGCCGCTGTGAAATCCTGAAGCATCACCTGGAGGAGACGATATCATGCCTTGAGGAAGCGGTGCCTGAACCGGGGACAGAGGAGTATGCGCGGTTCGTATCCTGTGTTCTGAACCCAAGGGTAGAGCATGAAGTGATGACTCCGTACCGCCGTTCCCTTTTGGAGTGGATGTCCGCTGAGGAGCAAAGGAACTTCCGGAAGGAGCCGAAGCTTTTATGGGAGAAAATCTGCCGTCAGATACAGGAACGTCCGGAGGAAGAGCGCAGCAGTCTGATCACAGCGCCGGCGGCGTGTGTGAGAACGGGAGTCGGAAGCCGGCGTTCGAAGGAAATCCTGTTTGTGGCTGCTGCGAGAAGCCTCGGCATTCCGGCGCGGCTGAATCCGGATGACGGAGCGATGGAGTACTGGAGAGACGGCAGCTTTGCGCCTGTGCTTGCGGAATGTGAAAAGAACTGCCGCCTGACGCTGAAGTCGACGGGCGATACCGCCTGGAAATATTTTCAGAACTGGAGCATTGCCCGCAGAACGGAGTATGGCTGGCGGTCCCTGCAGCTGACGGACAAAAACTGGGCGGAGGACGGATGCCTGGAGCTGTGGCTGGAAGCGGGAACCTACCGGCTGATCACGTCCAACCGCCTGCCCAACGGAAATCAGTTTGCGCGGCAGTGCCAGATCTTTCTGGAGCCGGGAAGCTGCCGGGAGCTGACGCTGGAGCTGCGGGAAGCAGACCTTTCCGATATGCTGGAATCCATCGATCTGCCGGAGTTCCAGGTGAGTGACGGGAAGGGAAATCCGGTTACCGCTTCAGAACTGACGGACGGTGCCTGCCGGGTGATGATCTGGCTGGAGGAGAGCCGGGAGCCGACGGAACATATCCTCAATGAAATGATGGAGCAGGCGGAGGCGTTCCGCGCCTGGATGTCCCGGATCCTGTTCGTGGTCCGTTCGGAGGATGCCCTGCAGGATCCTACGGTTGAAAAAGCCCTGCGGACGTTTCCGGAGATTCCGGTCTATTACGACGATTTCGTGGAAAATGTTTATCTGCTGGGACGCAGGATGTACGTGGATCACGAAAAGCTGCCGCTGATCCTGGTAACGGACGGGAAACGCAATGGAATCTATGCCGCCAGCGGATATAATGTGGGAACCGGTGAAATGCTGCTCCGAATCCTGGAAGCACGGGAGAAAAGGAAAGAAAATGACAGTTCAGCCAGCTGAACTTTTGCGAAAGAGAACGGAAAAGAGAGGGAGTCTATGGATAAAACAATGATCAGCGGCGCAAGAGCGCTGGAATTTCTCAGACAGTTTGACTTTATCCGGGAAGCGGGAACCGAAGGGGAACAGGCGGCTGCGGAGAAGATCCGGAAGTATCTGGAACAGAATGTGTCCGGTCCGGGGATCACGTTCCGTGAGGAGCCGTTTTCCTTTGAGGAATCCCGGATTCTGGAGGCGCGCCTGGTGGTCACGGAGCCATATCAGAAGGAATATTCCGTTGTCGGATGTGCCGGATGCGGAAGCACGCCGGAAAACGGAGTGGAAGCGCCGTTTCTCTATGTGGAAAACGGCGACGAGATCAGCCTGGCGTATGCCCGGGGAAAGATTGTGCTGGTCAACGGAATCGTGAGAAAAGCATTTTATCAGAAGCTTGTGGAAGCAGGCGCTACGGGTTTTGTAATGCTTTCCGGAACGCCCATCGACGAGGGAGAGGATCTTCGTCCGGCACGCCGTTCGCTGCGCGGGGTGGAAGAAACGCCGATACAGGGAGTGACTGTCCATTACAAAGACGCAGTGGAACTGGTGGAACGGGGTGCATCCAGAGTCCGTCTGATCCTGCGCCAGGAAAAGGAGAAAAGAATCTCCCGCAATCTGATTCTGCGGATCGACGGCAGCCAGCGGGCGGATGAGGTACTGACTGTGAGCGCTCACTACGATTCCGTGCCGGAAGGACCAGGCGCTTACGACAATATGGCAGGAGCGGCGATCGTCATGGAACTTTGCCGGTATTTCTCTGTACACCGGCCCAGCCGGACGATGGAATTCCTGTGGTTCGGCGCGGAAGAAAAAGGCCTGTATGGGAGCCTGAACTATGTGGAGCGGCACGGCGAAGAGCTGGCGTTGCACCGCTTTAACATGAACGTGGACCTTGCCGGACAGACCATCGGAGGGACGGTCATCGGAGTGACCGGGAATCCGGAGATCTGTCAGATCCTTTCCGCGTATGCCCACGAAGCAGGCATGGGCGTATCGTTGAAACATCAGATCTGGGGAAGTGATTCCAACAGTTTTGCATGGAAAGGCGTTCCTGCCATGACGTTGAACCGGGATGGTTTCGGCATGCATACCCGTCACGATACGGCGGCATTGATTTCCGTCTGGTCCCTGGAGCGGAGCAGCCGGCTGCTTGCCATGGTGGCGGAACGGCTGGCTTCTGCGGAAGTTTTCCCGTTCCCGCGGGAGGTTCCGGAAAAATTCAGGGAAGAACTGAATGCATTTTTTGAATGATCGTCGCAGCGGTTCCGTTGGATCCAGGACGCTCCGTTGGAGCAGATCTTTTATCAGAAAATTAGAACTGTTTTGATCTCATTCCGAACAGAGGAAAACCCCCGGAAAAACGGTCTGTCAGGATTCGTTTTCCGGGGGTTTCAACATTGAAAATGCAGTTTCGGATGAAACATAATTTATTTTTTTTGTTATCTTGCCGTTGTGCGGAAGATACGGAAGACACCGGTCTGCTCGATCAGACGTGTGAGTGCAAAAAAGATCACGGAATCGATCGGCCACATGATCAGGTTCTTGACCGCACGTGCCGGAAGAAGAACCAGAAAGCCTTTTCCGTACAGCATATCCAGCCACAGGGTGCTCAGAAGAACGTTTACCACCAGGACAACGATCAGCTTGGCAAGAAGCACCCGCCGTAAGGTGAGCTTTTTCTTATAATAAAAACAGCCGTAAATAAACGCTGCAAGCATTGCGTTGAAGGTGAAACCGAAGAAAAACGCGCCGTCCGGTTTCATGACATATTTTACGATATCAAGGATTCCCGCGAACAGGGAACCGGTGACCGGGCCGAACAGGTAATCGACCAGCTGATTGGGGATTGCCGAGAAGCCGATCTTGATATAGGGACCGATGTTGATGGACGCCACAGAATTAAGAATCAATGCAAGCGCCGCGAACATGGCACATACGGCAAGGACAGGAACCTTCTTCAGCTCCTGGGAAGATGACAGAAACATATTTTGCTTTTTTTCAGAGCTTGACGGATTTTTAGACATAAAAAAATTACCTCCTTTTTTGGGCTTCTTACTACAATAGGAGATAATTTTGTTATCTTCTGTTGCAGCGAGATGCGACTTATATACCGCAAGATTACTCTTTTCGTCTTTCCAGCGACTCTCTATCCGGAAAGCACTTAACGCATATAAACCTACTCTGCATTTCTATGTTG
>ERZ1643247.2271-NODE-2271-length-15579-cov-11.607575_pt1 | contig 15579 bp, 17 predicted proteins | sample MGYA00579264_ERZ1643247 | MGnify/ENA primary metagenome ERZ1643247 (study PRJEB29033, sample SAMEA4952262) | chicken gut metagenome | biome: Broiler Chicken; feature: Gastrointestinal Tract; material: Caecum | place: Ireland | collected 2018 | study: Broiler... | reverse complement strand
GGAAAAACCTGTCAATCCAACGCTTTGACGCGGGAAACCGCTGCGGTGTGAAGCGGAAAATCAGGAAGTGGATGTCTGATACAGAAACATGCCGCATAAGATTTACCAGATTATGGCAGACCCGCATGAGGGTCATATGAGCAGGAGGTATACATGAGTCAGAAGGTGGAAAATATCCTCAATCTTGCCCTTGAGGCAACCCCGGAAGAGCGGGCGCGTTCCGGAGAACTGGACGTAGGCTATGACCCGGAAGAACAGGAGTGGGAGCTGATCGTAAAGTATTCCGGGAGTCTGGAATCTGTCAGGAGAATTTCGTCATCAGTGACAGAGTTGATGAATGGTTATGCGGTGATCGTGATCAGCGAGGATCGGATTGCCGAGCTTGCCGGTTTCCCGGAGGTGGAATTTATCGAGAAGCCGAAAAGCCTTTATTTTCAGGTGGACGTGGGACGGCAGGTTTCCTGCATTGATACCGTCCGGAGAGCACCGTACAATCTGAGCGGCCGGGGCGTTCTGATAGGAATCATAGACAGCGGGATTGATTATGAGAATCCGGATTTCAGGAACGAGGACGGAACTACGAGGATCGTATCGCTGTGGGATCAGTCGGCATCAGGAAATCCTCCTGCGGGATATACTGCAGGAAGTGAGTTTACAAGGGAAGAGATCAATGCAGTGCTGGAAGAGAGTGCTTCAGACGGATTCCCGGGATTAAGTAAGGGGGCGGCGCTAAGCCGTGATACGAGCGGACACGGAACTGCCGTAGCCGGGATCGCGGCAGGGAACGGAAGAGGAAGCGAGGACCGGATATACCGGGGCACGGCACCTGAGGCGGAGTTTATTATCGTGAAGATGGGCATACCGAGGCAGGAAGGATTTCCGCGCACGACAGAACTGATGATGGGTGTGGATTATGTGATCCGAAAAGCACTTGAGCTGAGGATGCCTGTGGCTGTCAATATCAGTTTCGGTAATACATACGGCTCCCATGAAGCTTATAATTAAGGGAAAGATAAAGAAAACACTGATATTTCCTGCGTTTGCAGGCTGTATCAGTGTTTTACTTTGTATCAGGATTGTTTGTTGCTCTGGTCTTGTAATATTCGGTTAAGATCATATTGATCTGTTGGGAGCGTGTGCGGTAGTTTTCTTTTGCATCTTTGTCAATCTCGGCAACCAGCTCTCTCGACAGAGTGGTGTAGACCTGAATATTATTGGAACTGATAGCCATATAGCACCTCCGACCAAATTAATAACTGTATTTTATCACAAAAACAATATATAAACAACTTTCAAAAAGGAATTAGGGCTGCGTAAAATTTTCTTCGGAAATGATGGGGAAGAAATCACCCATGAGTGCAATTATGTATGGATATTATGTCCGCAGGGGGTGGCTTATCTCTTATAATATAGGTTTAGTAATTTCAGTTCTCAGTCAATTGACAATCTGATTAAACAGGTGTAATATGATTGCAGTAAATCCGGATGAAAAGGGGATGAACATGAAGAAGAAATATGACAAGATTTATGACGATCTAAAAAGAAGGATTGAGACAGAAGAATATAAATATCAAGAACTGATTCCGCCGGAATCTGTATTGGTGGATCAGTATGAATGTTCCAGAAACACGGTAAGACGTGCTATTTCACAACTTGCCGATGAGGGCTACGTGGTCAGTGTAAACGGGAAGGGAGTTGTGGTTATTTACAAACAAAATATTCAGGCGAAATTCGCCATGGGCGGATCATCTAAGTATATGGAAGTCTCGGAAGAAAACCGGAAGAAGTATCATACAAAGCTGCTTTGCTTTGCGGAGCTGACTGTTGATGAAAGGATTGCAAAAAGGACAACCTTTCCGGTAGGAAAAGAGATCTATTATCTACAGAGAGCGCGTATGATTCAGAATGAGACTTATATTATTGACCACAATTATTTCCTCAAAGATATGGTAAAGGGATTAACTCCGGAAATAGCGGAAAAATCGATTCATGAATATATTACAGATTCTCTTCATGGAACAATCGCCTCTACAAGAAGAATGATGACTCTCGACCTGGCTACAGAGCTGGATGAGAAATACATGGAACTGGGGAAATACGGATGTGTTGCTGTTGTAAACAGTTACGTGTTTAATGCGGATGGTCTGATGTTTGAATATACGCAGTCCAGACATAAGCCGGAAGGGTTTGTCTTTTACGAGCAGTCCAATGCAAATCCGGTATCCTATTTTATATGATGATCGAAGATCAGACAGCGTCGGTGTACATAAAACAGAATGTTTTTGTACACTGGCGCTGCTGTCTTTCCTTGGTTGATTATAATCTGCTGTCATTTCTTTTCAGAAAGTCTGCCGGACAGATAGAGGAATACGGCGGCTGTCCATGAAAAAGGTTTATCCCTTAGCCCTCTTCCTGTTTTCGCACTGAAATTTTCAAAAAATCCATATTTACTGACCATAGTACAGAACTGTTCGGCAATTTTCCGGGCGAGCGAATGTTCGCCGCAGTCTTTTAGAGCCTCATAAAACAGCATAGTGACAGGCGCCCAGACTGCGCCACGCCAATAGGAATCCTCCTGATACAGAGGGCTTTTCGGAGCTTCCGTTGCCAGCCCCCATTCTGTCAGAAAGTCTTTTTTCAGGATCGCGAGCATCTTTGAACGGATGTCTTCAGGAAGGCGTTTTCCGAGGATCAGAGACAAAAATGGCATCAGGCTTCGGGAATGAATCGGCTTCTTTGTGAAAGCCTCCCTTGCAGTGGGGATTCCATCCTCTATAAAAACATCCAGAAACTCTTCCGTCAGCTTTTCGGCTTTCTCTTTCCACAAGCATTCTGCTTTGAAATTTCCCAGACGCTTTGCAAGATCCTGAAGGAGTTCCATGTTTTTGATCAGGTAAGCGGTCAGATCCGGAGATTCTACAGGTACCTGTCCGGCAAAAACAGTGCTGTTATCCTGACCGGAATCATTGCCATGCCAGTATTCGCAGATACCGTCACCGTCTGAATCTTTATATTTCAGATAATAATCTGTCTGCCTGCTGATCCATTCATAAATCTGGTGCAATTCGCTGTCTGTAAAATTGTTATCTTGTATCATTCGTGAGAGAATGTATCCATGCACAGGCGGTTTGCAGAAATTCCATCGGATCGTAGAATCGCTGACAGACCCGGGAATCTGCCCGAATTGATCCTGATGACTGAAGATAACTGCCATCTGCTGAAATGCCAGCTCATGGTGTCCTTTATTTAGTGCCGCTGCCATAAAGCAGTGATCCCAGCTCCATACCCCCGGAAACATATTTGTAGATGCATAGACAGCTGGGAAGCACAGATTGCCCTGAGCATTTACTGTGGCGGACCAGAGTACGTAGGCTGCGGGAGCAAGCATTTCTTTATAAGGGGCCAAAGGACTGGGAAATGCATTTACAAAGGCAGAAAATTTCTCGTTATTTTCACTCAGAACACTTTGAAAATCCGGCATGGTTCTATCCGGAAGCAGACTGTGGGTCGGAATGTCTTCGATCACAGCCAGAAATACGCCATCAGAACCACTTTTTACAGTAATTGCAGAATGATTATCGGAAGCCTTGCAGCTTCCTGAGGTATCAATCTGTATCTGCTGATCCAGCCGGAGTTCTCCCTCCGGCGTATAGATCAGATATCTACTGAGATTTTTATAACTGTTCACGATGCAGAATGGCATATCCTCCGTACCGAGAAGATAACTATACTCAAAATTATATATCGGCGAGGTATCGATCAAGATTCCATAATCCCTTCCTTTTCCTTTCAACAGAAATCTGTCAGGTTCTGAAAATGTAATTTCTATAGAGCCATGCTCTGACTGCAGACTTATGGAAACATAGGAAGTGGTCACTGTCCAGTCTGTTTCCGGAAGACCTTTATAGACTGGTACGATCTTAAGGCTTTCCATTCTGGATTTGGAAATTCCATGTAGAGATTTCAGGCAGAGATATCCGGTTTCGTCTGAAATATCTTTCTTATATGAAAGAGACATATAAGAACCAAAAAAACTAAAATCTGTCATTGATAAATCCATAGTAATTCTCCTAAATTCGATCTGTTTAAACAGGTATCCTGAATATTTTATAACATCTGATAAAAAGAAAGTCAATCCATATTAAAAAATTTTTCACTTTATTATTGACATACCTGTTTAAATAGGTTATGATGTAGCTGTTTAAACAGGAACCGAATAAAAAGTAAGGAGAAAAAAAGATGAGCAGTATGAAAGATGATGTCTCCAGAATTGTAAAAGCAATTGGTGGAGCAGAAAATGTTCAGTCGGCAACCCATTGTGTGACAAGATTACGTCTGATATTAAAGGATCAGAACAAGGTTGATGTCAAAAGTCTGGATAACATTGATCTTGTAAAAGGAAACTTCCTTGCAGGAGGTCAATTTCAGATTGTGATCGGGCCTAATGTTGGAAAAGTATATGAAGAGTTTGTTGAGCAGACGGATGCAAAGGAAGTTTCGAAAAATGATATGAAGCAGGAAATTGTATCTAAGCAAAATCCACTGCAGCGGCTGGTAAGGCTTCTCGGAGATATTTTCATACCGATTATACCTGCTATCGTTGCTTCCGGTCTTTTAATGGGACTTAACAATGTAATGGGAAATCCGGGGATTTTTTATGAGGATGCGTCTTTTATAGAAATGCACCCTGTATGGCAGGGCTTCTATGATGTGGTAAATCTGATCGCACAAACTTCTTTCAGTTTCCTCCCTGCGTTAGTGGGATGGTCGGCAGTGAAAAAGTTTGGCGGCAATCCGCTCCTTGGTATTGTACTCGGATTGATATTAGTAAATCCGTCACTAACAAGTGCCTATGATTATGCGGCTGATCCGGCTGCCTGCCCCACCTGGAATATATTTGGACTTCATGTTGCTCAGTGTGGTTATCAGGGGCAGGTACTTCCGGTACTGGTGGCATCCTGGCTTCTGGTAAAACTTCAGAAGTTTTTCGAAAAACATATACCTGACGCAGTACAGTTAATCTTCGTTGCTCCGCTGTCTCTTTTGATCACAGGTTTTGCTTCATTTATTGTGATCGGACCTATTACGATGGAAGGCGCTAACCTGATCACAGACGGAATTGTCGGCCTGTTTAATGTGGCGCCGGTTCTCGGCGGTGCGGTTTATGGATTGATTTGTCCGCCGCTTGTAATCACAGGTATGCATCATCTGTTCCTCGGAGTAAATCTGCAGATGGCAGGCAGCCTCGGTTATGTGACCTTATGGCCGGTTGGCGAGCCTGTTACCATCGCACAGGGTGCTGCGTGTCTTGCGGTTGCATACGTAGTGAGAAAAAACAGAAAACAGAGCAATGTGGCGCTTACGAGTGGCCTCTCCTCTTTTATGGGGATTACGGAACCGGCCATTTATGGTGTAAATTTAAGAAACAGATATCCATTCGTTGCAGTAATGATCGCAGGCGCGATCGGCGGAGCATGGATGGGATTCTGGGGAGTAAAATCTACCAGTGTAGGAGTTGGAGGCGTTTTAAGTTTCCTGAGTGTATTTCCGGAACAGTGGGGGCTGTATCTTTCCGGTGAAGTAATGACTTTTGTTATAACCATTGTGATGACTATCGTATTGTCGAGGACGAAACTGAATGCAGAACTGGAAACTGTAAAGGCAAACGGGATAATAAATAAGGAAGAGGCAGAAATACAGAAAGAAAGTTTAGAAAAAGAAGAGACAAAAAAGAAACTGGATTATTTAAGCGCATTTGTTTCCGGCAAGGTAATTCCCATTGAAGAAGTGAAAGATACTGTCTTTTCTCAGAAGACTCTTGGAGATGGACTGGCGATAGAGCCAACAGATCAGACGCTGGTAGCTCCGGCGGATGGAGAGGTGTCACTGGTTATGGAAGGAAGCTGTCATGCCTGCGGCCTCACGTTGGAAAATGGAATGGAAATTCTGCTTCATATTGGCCTGGATACAGTGGACATGGAGGGAGACGGATTCCAGCCGTTTGTAAAAGCCGGAGATAAAGTGAAAAAAGGGGACAGGCTGATTCAATTTGATCTAAAGAAGATAGAGAAAGCCGGACATCCGGCAACAACGGTCATGGTTATTACCGGAAATGAAAATGATGAAGAGATTCGTTTTCATACCGGATTTGAAGCGCAGGCTGGGAAAGATGTCATTGCATATTTAGGAGATAACAAATAATAACAACTGTTTTAGATATATTATTAACGGGGCTGGCTTTATGGGCAGCCCCGTCTGACAGCTATCTAACAACGTATTTTATCTAGGATATTTTCCGCACGTCTACCGTTCATAACTATAATTTTTTCCGTTTTTCTGGACAGAGTGATCTTTTCTGCGTTCCAATTCTCTTGTACTGCGTTTTTGGAAAGCACGGTCACGGAAAGCTTCTGAATCTTCACCAAGCCGGTCATCTATATCACTGACAGATTCATGAAACAGGGAAGCATCGAATTTCTGTCCCATTGTCTCATATATCTTCCCATAAACCTGATCTCTGACAGTATTTCTTACATCAACCCTTGCATCAAGCAGTTCCTTTGATTTTTCGGGACTGACGTCTGCTTTGATTTCCTGGAACAGTTTTAGGTTTTTTGTTAATTGATCAGATAAGTTGTCATACTGTACATCCAGTTTCTTTAAAAAATCTTTCTGCCTTTGAAGAGAACTTTCGCTTGTCTTTATTTCGGATTCATTGTAATAATAATTATCATGGATAAGCCGTTCTTTTTGCGACAGCAATTCTTCGATATCCTCAGTAAGAGTTGTAATCTTCTGGCTGATCTGATAATATTTGACTGGCTGCAGGAAACTAAGTTCCTTTTTCTGTGACTGGAGGGATTCCTTTTCTGTCTGCTTTGTCCGGATCGTCTTTGTGATAGCTTTGTATTTCTTCAAAACCGGTGTGATCATAGAGATCCATTCTCTGGCGGAGGATGCCTGCATACGGTTATGGAACAGATAATAGCGGATCATGATCATTGTGCCCCGGAGTTGCTCCAATCGTTTTGCGATGGAATGGATATTTTCGTTGACTATCTTTGCCAGCTTTTCTACCTGCCGTTTTAATTCCCGGAAGAGTCGATTGTCTGATCGGATCTGGCGGTTGATCTCACAGCGGTCGGAAATCAATCCTTTCTTTTCCATATCCCTTGCATGATATCCCTCATGGATGGTAGGCTGTTCATCACGTCCCTGATCGGCAAAGCTGCGGTGATCTACCCGGGCGTCAATTTGATGTTCCTGTAAAGTATGATTGACAGAGTCCGCCCAGGCTTTTCTCCAATCGCAGAGCTGCTCCTCGCTGTTCCATTGTTCCGAGACAGGATTCTGCCTGCCGAAACGGGTGCTTTTCGGATGTTTATCTGCTCTTATATAGCCATGTTCCTGTGCGGCTGAAGGTGTCATATATACTTTCTTTTTCCCGACTTTATAAGGATATTGTTTTTCCCATCCCTCTGTCTGAGCAGCTTTAAATTCGGAGGCGGTAAAGCCTTTCTCTTCCCCATTCCTGATACAGAGGTATTCTTTCTGTGTCTTATACTGCCAAGTTCCGTCAGCTTCCAGTGGGCGAACAGTAAGCAGGATATGGGCGTGGGGATTATGACCGTCTGTGTCGTGGATCGCAAAGTCAGCACACATTCCCATATCAACAAAATTCTTTTGTATGAAATCACGGAGAAATGAAATCTGTGCTTCCCTTGACAGTTCAATAGGAAGAGCAACAACAAATTCTCTGGCAAGTCTGCTGTCTTTGGTTTTCTCGGTTCGTTCCACTGCATTCCAAAGCTGCTCCCGATCTTTCCATTCTGGCGGAGCCATTGGCGGGAGAAGGACTTCCTGAAAAATCAGTCCATGCTTCCGGGTGTAATCATGTTGGACACCATCGTAATCATTATACATGCGGCTGCAGCTAAGATAAGCAGAAGCAGCGACAGCGGAGCGGCCTGCACCCCGGCTGACGACTTTTGCCGACATATGGTAAATTGCTATGAATATCATCTCCTTTCTGTGAATCGTGCTACGATTTCAAGGAACATGGCTTCTCATGTTCCTCTGCAGAAAAGCTGCCGGTGGCAGGTTTTTGCAGGCAGCCATATCCGGCATGGTGATCTGCCGGTTGTACCGATCTCTATCGGTAGGCAGACAAGCTGGGAGAGCTTGTGAATGGCTGCATAGCCGGTGCTGCCTGCAGCAGCGGATAGCCCTCGGCAGAGCGCACGTGTCCGGCCAACGGACGGGATACCACCGCCCCTTCGGGGTGGTGAGTAAGTGCGCCCTTCGGGGATAGAAAACTTGCAAAGCCCGCTCTTAAAAGTGCTTTTGCAGGCGAAGCAGAAGGAACTGCCGTAATTCATCTGTTGTCATGTCTTTGACTTCCGGTACAATCTTTTCCAGTTCTGCTCCTTCCAGTATCAACCGGCGTGTCCTGGCACTGCGTTCCTTTTTGCGGTCTCTGGCTTGTACGGCTTCCATGCGGTGCTTCGCCTGTAATAATTTTTTCTTTGTTTCTTCGGATGAGTTTTGCATAATCGCTCCTTTCCGGTATCGTTCAGATACTGATTTTTCAGTTATCTGGTGCTGATACCTCTGAATATTTTTATTTTTAATTTGCGTTGTATTGATTCTCTGATTATCTGATCCGTTTATACGGTCTCTTTGGTACTGGAACTTAACAGATCTCGTGCTTCTTTCAGATTGGAAGCAGCATTTATCTTCCGTATATTCCGGCGGTTGACCTTTAAGGGAATACAGCGTTCCAGTACACGGTCATATATTCTGGCGTGTGCCAGATCTTTTGGATTTTTCAGTTCGTCAAGTGTAAGATTTGTCGTGACGATCAGGGGCTGTCTGCTGCGGTAACGGCTGTCAATTATATTGAATACCTGTTCCAATGCGAATTCTGAATTACGCTCGATACCAAGATCGTCAATGATCAGCAGACTGTATTGGTTAAAACTTTCAATAAACCGGTTTCTGTCATCGGAGTACATTCCGGTAAGGGTATTCAGGATACGGGAAAAGTTTGTCATAAGGACTGGGATGCCTTTGTCCAGCAGGGCATTGGCGATACAGCCGGCAAAAAAGGATTTTCCCGTACCTACATCTCCCCAGAGAAGAAGCCCCAGAGATTTTTCTTTCATCTCCTTCCAGTGGTCTACATAGTCATGCGCTTTCTGTATTTCGGGATTGTAGCCTTTATCATTAGAAAAATTGTATTCTCTCAGGGTTTTGTCCTGCAGGCCGCTGGCTTTCAGACGGGATATATGCTCAAGAAATTTCCGCTGTTTCCGCTCGGCTTCCTGCTGAACGTATTTTTCCTGCTGGCATCGGCATCTGATCACCGGAAAAAACTCTTTATTGCCAAGCTGTACTCTGTGTTGTCTGGGAGTATGGCAGTTTGAACAGTAGATCAGTCCGTCTGCTTCATTCAGGTATTCATCTTTGTTTAGGTTCATAGGCTTTCATCCTCCTTACATTCATAATTCCGTTTGGATAGAGAGGGACGATCACGCAAAGCCCAGCTTCGGATCGTGGCGGCGTGGTTTTGATACTGTCTACCGGTGGAAGCCATATAACTGGACAGCTTTTCAATATAGTCCTGATAATTGGGAATTTTGCTTTGCAGCTCTGTCAGTTCGCCCATGTTCAGGAATACATTATGATAAGCTCCGTAAGCGGTGCGCTCCTTACTCTTTTCACTTATTTCTTTAGTTTTATTACTCTCATTTTTATTACCGGACAGTTTCGTGTCTGTTTGCCAGACAGTTTTCTGTCTCTCTGGCTGACAGATTTCTTTCTCTTTCGTGGACACTTTTCTGTCTGTCAGACCTGTATCGGCCGGATATTTCACATAGATCCGGTTCGGTAATCCGATTCCCTGCCTTTTGCGGGAAATAAGCTGCTCCTTTTCCAACGCATTCAGGGCTGTTTTGACCGTCATTTCGCTTTTGTGGATTGTTTCAGCAAGTGCCGTGATCGGAAAGTAGATGAACACATGCCCTTTCTCATCTGTCCAGCCATCATTTTTCTGAGAGAGTCGTGCCCGGTCAAGCAGAAGCATATATAGGATTTTTGACGTCTCGCTTAATGTTTGTCTGTCCAATAGAAATTTTGGAAAGACCATATAATTTGAAAACTGACTGACCTGTGTGAGAAATTCAGTCATGCTCCACCTCCCCCTTGCGCTCACACGTTTACGGTGAGAATCATTCTCCAAGGAAATCCCAATCCACATCTTCATCCGGTTCGGATAAAGTATCAGTGGGAACGGTCATGGCAGGAGCTTTAGACAGCACCGTCATGCAACCGGCCAGAAAGACAGGAAGTGTTTTCTCCATGGCATGTTCCACGGCTGTGATGATCTGATCGACAAATTTTTCTTCCCGTTCTCTTGTCTCGAAATAAGGATCATTCTGATTGCGGTAGTAGCGGTCGAAATAATCGACCAGTGAGACCGCAATCACATTGCTGTAGGATTTGAATTTTTGTTTATCCATCGTCTGCAGATACTGCCATGCCTTGTTTTGTAATTCTTTGTCCAGGTTGAAGCGGACATTTGTACTGCGGATATTTTGAATCATGGCTTACTCCTTTCTGCGAAGGCTGGAAAAGGCAAGATATTCATAACCTTTTGCTGTTGCGCAGATGTCGTCCACAAGGGTTACCCGGTTTTCATCATATTGTCCGAAGTGTCTAATTAGACAGCCCCCGCCACCAACGATATACAGTCGCATAAGATCCGGATTATATTCATATTTTCGGAGTGTGGCAAAGATATCTGCCACATACTGTCTGGCTGCGGAAGTAATGCAGTCCAGATAGGGCTTTCTGATATCAGCAGAGCCATAGCGGAATACCTGCTCAATGGTGGCTTCCTCGATCTTGATGCCGAAATTGTCCATTACCGCATTTCTGGCGGCGATCATACACTGGTTTACACCGAATTTTTCTGTCCAGCAGCGGCTTTCTACCGCCTTTTTATTGTTGATATACAGAATGTTCATGGTGCCGTTCCCGATATCTGCCAGAAGATTAGTCCCTTTGAAGTCCTTGAGGCGGCTGACAATGGCAGGGTATCCCTGAGGGTAAAGGCTGCATCCGATAAGACGAATACGGTATTCTTTTCCGTTAAAACGGTAGGTCACTTCTCTGTTTTTAAGAAGATAGTTACGGAATTCCTCGCGCTGCCTGCGTATCCATGTGAGCGGCAGCCCTGCCGCAAGGTGGACATCAGCTTCACGGATACCGTATACATTCAGCTCTCTTGCAATAGCCATCAATGTGAGCAGATAATAGTCGTCATCAGACACTTTGTCTGAAACAAATTCTTTCTGACATTCTCCGATACGGTAATAACCGCCTTCATATTCAAGAATGTTCCCCGAGAAGATCGGCTCTGTCTCATAGGCCGTTACTCCGCTCTTTGTGAGTGTGCTGGCGGTCTTGATATTTCCATAGCCGTGGTCAATTCCGATGATCTTGATGTTGTTTAATTCTTTCATTTACACTGCACCTCCGTACTTTTACATTTGTTCATTAAAAAGGCTCCTTTCAGTAAAATTGTTTTGAAATAGTACTGATTTTGAAAATCTGGTACTTTTTCTGTTGCAAGTTTATTCTACTGAAAAGAGGGATAAAGCTCATTGAGTACAGATTGAGTGGAAATTGAGTAAAAAGAAAGCACCGGTTATCATGGAACCGATGCGCTGCAATCTTATTGAATGTTGGAATGAAGTTCATTCTGTTTATAATTGTAAACTACTGTTTTAAATGGACCAAAACCATGTCTGAGATGCCAACGGGAGTAATAAAGATTAATTTCCAGAGAAGTGGGAATCCCGTTAATCCTGTTATGCTCCTGCTCAATGGCTTCGATTGTATCATCTATATCGTAATATTTATAGATCACTGCTTTTAATTCTGTATCCCGTATGTTTTCACTGCTGAATGACATACTGTTTACAATAATGTAGTCAGGCAGGCTGATATAGTAACCGACAGATGACAATAAAAATAAAGAAATAAGGATAACGAGTATTTTTCGTTTCATTTTTGTATACCTCACTTTAATAGGGGATAACTATATAGTACCTCACTATATAGTGAATTACTACATAAAGATTTATCAAATATACTTTTCGTAGGGGTGAGGCAAATGAAATATGGCCATTTGGAAATGCGTATAGAAGAAATACTGAAAGAAAAAGGAATCAGTAAGAATACGATCTGCCGTGATCTGGATATACCAAGAGCGAATTTTAACAGATATTGCAGAAATGAATTCCAGAGAATAGATGCAAATCTGGTGTGTAAATTGTGCAGTTATTTTAACTGTGAGATCGGAGAATTGATCGTGTATGTAAAAGAATGAAAGCCTGATGGATTTGAGAAGATTCGTTCAGGTTTTTATTTATGTGCCAAAAGCCTGAAAGTAAAGTTGCCGGATTCACATAGAATCCGGCACATTTTATTTTAGCAGCTGCGTCCCTAAATATATCCCTGCCTGTATATATGTCTGGGCGATTTCCTGTTTTTTTGATTCGATTACATCCGGCTCTTCGTCAAATATCAGTTCATAAATGCCCAGAGCTTTTTTGAAATGAGAGGTAGCCTGTTGAACATTGCCGGTAGTCAAACAGATGCCACCCATTGCTTCCTGAACAATAGCATAATCAATCGTTTTAGCGGAGTTAAAGTCACGTATTATGTGCGATATTTTTTTTAAAGCAGAAAGCCCTTTTTCGGGCTGGCCCATATCGGAGAGAAGCACTGCATAATTTGTGGTTTGAACGATACTGTCATGATAATACAGAAGGTCAAAACGCTCAAGGATCTGGATGCCGTGCTCCATAGACTGTTGTGCCAGTTCTAACTTTCCTGTCTGTTTATAAAGACCGCCAAGGTTTGAGTAAAGATTGGAGACAAGAAGCGCATTGTCCGGTGTGATGTCCGTTATCAGGGAAATCGCTTCCTTTTCCATTTTTATGGCTTTTTCAGTTTTGGCTTCACAGGCTGCCTGATAATCCAGAAGCAGCGCCCGGTCTGATTCAGAACCGGAAGTTTTATCCTTCAATAATGTGGACAATTTGCTGATGATTAATTCCATCCCGGCTGTATAGTGGTATTTCTCCATGTACGGGAATGCGTTCTCCAAAAACAGAAGATAAGCCGGTGTATCATCGTTTTCAATTTGCCGGACAATATTTTCTATAGTCTGGAATAACTGTTTATAATAGCTGACATCTTCCCCATGACGCAGACAGATATCCTGCAGGCTGCAAAGCAATACAGAACTGTTTTTTACAGATGGAGCTGTCTCGTCAACAGTGACTTCCTGTATCATTGGGTGAAGTGCAATCTGCCGTCCGGTCTGTGTCTGTATGAACCCTTTCTCGATCAGGTCATTGATGATATTCATATCAGACAGTTTCAGCCAGTGTGCATACAGTCGGCCGCTGATCCCGCCTGCCGGGGCAAAGGACAGTCCCCTCATAATATCCTGTTCCGCCGGAGAAAGCTGATATAAGGAAAACAGGGTATGAATGTGGTCGTAGTAAGTAGCTTTGCGGCTTTGGCCGTCTTTGATGATGTCGATTGTATCTGTGTCGTCCAGAGCTGATTTTTCTTCTTGAAGTCTAATCAATAAACTTTGAGGCTCTAAAATTCCGGTTTCTAGCAGACGTGCGGACAATTCTACTGCCAGCGTATGGCTGTGTACGGTCTGAATGATCTGCTTCAGGACAGAAAGATATTTTTCAGCATCTGAGTAAAAGCATCCCATCAGCGATAACAGAGCTTCCGGATCGGAGATTTCTTCCAGATCCATAGAAGTATAATTGTCAAATCGGCTGCGGGTTGTGAAAATAACACGGCAGCGGTATTTTAACACTACAGATAGAAAGCTGTCTTGGGTGGCGGTGGTGTTAAAATTATCTATGATCAGCAAAGTATCTGCTTTCAGCGCACGGAGAAAGCGATTGTGTTTGCGAAATCGTTCTTCCTCCGTATCTTCCGGCAGATCATCTGCAAAATCCAGATCAATGATATCCTGCCTCAGATCCCCGCTGTACATCAGATACAGAATATTCGTATATTCCTTCCTGTATGTTTTGGCATAAGCCTTTGCCAGTTCACTTTTTCCGATTCCCGCAATTCCATAGAGAAATACTTTGCTGTTTCCTTCCAGTATTGCATGTAATTTTTCCAGTTCGTTTTCTCTCCCCAGAAAGTGGCGGCATGGTTTTGGCACTTCACTGTCCATAATATAATTCAGGACCGCCGGAGAGAGGACGCCGCCTGCGATCAGTTTCCGGTTTCTGGCATCCCTCTTGACAAATTGTCGTTCCATACCAAAAGAGATTAGTTTTGCAAGAAACAGAAGCTGTGAATCTGGAGTTTTGTACAGAGATGCCAGTTCTGTCTTTTTCGCTTCTGAGATCGTATCATCCTGTATAAACAGAGTATAAACATCCTGAATGGCTTGACGGCTGTCAGCCATCAGCGGCATAAGGTTCTGATCCATTGTCGCTGCAAGCAGTTCCTGTTTGCTCGGTTTTGCATAGTAAGAGGATATTTTGGGACTGATCTTTGCCTGTCCTGTCATCCAGCGGCACACCAGTCCGTTGTCCAGTGAGAAATCTCCAATTTCCTGACTGTCCATAAAATCTGCAAATATTTCATATAAAAATTCCGGCTGGCTCATCTGATTGCTTTCGCTGATATGATTTTTCAAACATGTCATTATAGAACAAAAGTCGCATCGATCCAATCGCTACCCCACCTTTTCGTATTATTTCTGCTTCTGACTGGTACTAAATTTCCTTTATCATAACACAAACATACGTTCTATTCAATGGCGTTTTGATTTGCGGATAAAAAAGAATCAGATAACAGTCAATCTGCCCTCAATTTCTGTTCAATGAGTTCTATGCCTTAAAAAGTTACAATCAAGTCAGGCTTTCGAAAGCTGAATTCAATGCATACGGAACTTATGTACAACCCTGCCGGCATAGGATGTATAGAGGACTGTATGCTGAAGGAGGCATATAGCATGAATACCTTACTTGTACCTGCAGAGCAGACGGCAGTATCAATGAAAAATCAAAGTGCGGTTAACAACTGTTCCGGTTCTCCAGAACTACAGCAGGAAGATGTAAGTTATGAGCATGAAGGATATCTGATCCGTGTGCATTTTAGTGGAAGTAAAACTCTGACGCAGTGTATCCGCAACCTGGCAGAACGAAGAATTGAAGGTTGATTTTCTTTAGCTTCTATTGTAAAATTAAGACAATTAAAGACAATGACTATACAAGACCAAAGAAAAGAGGGATATAATGTATCAGGCGGGAATCTATTGCCGTATTTCCATAGAAGAGCGGACAAAAGAGGGGAAATACAGCAACAGTATTCACTCTCAGATTCAAATGGCAAGAGACTTTATTGTAAATTACAACGATATTGAGGAAGTAAAAGTCTATGCAGATGACGGAGTATCCGGAAGTAACTTTGATGAGGTAAGATAACGTAACCTTTTTCATAGAGGGCGTTATCTTACCT
>ERZ1643247.2269-NODE-2269-length-15581-cov-101.610524_pt1 | contig 15581 bp, 17 predicted proteins | sample MGYA00579264_ERZ1643247 | MGnify/ENA primary metagenome ERZ1643247 (study PRJEB29033, sample SAMEA4952262) | chicken gut metagenome | biome: Broiler Chicken; feature: Gastrointestinal Tract; material: Caecum | place: Ireland | collected 2018 | study: Broiler... | reverse complement strand
AGGGAGGAAAGGAACCCATGAAAAAAGGGAAAGAACGGGGAAGCTGTGAGACATGTACCTTTTATATTTATGACGAAGAATATGAAGCTTATCTGTGCGACATGAACATGGATGAAGACGATTATGTGCGGATCCTGTCGGACCGGTATTATCAATGCCCTTATTACCGGAATCAGGACGAATACGCGGTAGTGAGAAAACAGATGTAAAAGAGAGAAGACTGCATTGTATGTTGTGCAGTCTTTTCTGTATTTCGGGGCAGATTTCTTGTTTCATGAGGATATTTTCAATATAATGATACCAAGGGCAAAAGATCTGCACACACATAAGTTTACTCATAAGCAGGTGTAAGATCTTGGGGGCTTTTGCCTCCAACATCAATATAATAGGAAAAAAACAGAAAATGAAGATAGCAATTTGTGATGATGAGAAAAAGGCCTCGGAGACTCTTCTGGAAATCCTCCGGGAATGCCCGGAATCCATAGAAAAAACAGATATCTATTTTAGCGGGGAAGAACTTCTTCAGGCAGAAGAACAGTACGACCTTCTGTTTCTGGATATTGATATGGAAGGGATAGACGGCATAGAGACAGCCAGAAAGATCCGTCTGAGGGATAAAAAAGTAAAGATCGTCTATGTGACTGCCTACAGCGAGTATGGGGGAAAAGCCTTTTCCGTCCATGCTTTTGGATATCTGCTGAAGCCGGTGAAGAAGACCAGTGTGCTCAGGCAGGTGGCAGATGCTCTGGCTTATAAAGAAGAAGAGCAGGAACTTAGCCCGGTCCTGGAGTTTGAGACTTTCCAGGGAAGGACCAGGCTCCATACAGCAGATATTTACTACTTTGAGATCCGGGGAAGACAGATCAAGCTGGCGGCAGAAGAGGGCTGCTATGAAATGCGGGGAAAGATCGGGGATCTTCGGGAAAGAATGAGGGATTATGGATTTGCCTCTCCCCACAAAAGTTTTGTGGTAAACCTGGATCAGATACGGAATATCAAAGGCTACGATATTTACATGATGAACGGGGAGATCCTTCCGCTGTCCCAGAAACAGGCGGTTTCCTTTAAGGAATGTCTGGGAAGATTTCTGGCAGAAAAGAACGGAAGTTCTTTTTGAGGAGAGTTTCCTGACCCGTCAAAGGAAAACGGAAGAAGAGAAAGGGGAGGAGTGCTTTGTATAGTTTATGGCTGCCGGATATCCTGATCATTTTTGGGGTTTCTGTCTGGTTTATATTCTGTATCCGGAAGGAAAATGTCCGATCCAAAGGCTATTATGCTTTCAGCGGACTGCTGTATCTGGCCGGGATCGTTCTGATTTGGGCCCTGTCTCAGGTACTGCTTTATGAGATCTATACCAGATATATGCTGAACTTTTCCTTATTTAACACGACTCTGGATCCCTATGGAAATGCCCAGCTGATCGCAGGAGTCATCCGGTGGGCGGTCCAGGGAGCCTGGGCCTGGTTCCTTGGCAGTATCCTGAAAAGGGGCAGGAGGGGACATCTGAACAAAGGCCAGTTTTTTATCTGCCTGGTCATGCCTTTGCTCTCCTTGGTGATGATGACTTCTTTCCTGATCTTAAGTGATTACTATACAAGCTGGAACGGCTATCTGCTGGTGCTGGTAAATGTACTGCTCCTTTTGTTCCTGAATATATTTGTGGTGTATTTTTACATTACGGCAGCCCGGAGCAATGAGGCAGAAAAAAAATTCCGGCTTTACCGGCAGAAGGAAGTGCTGGTGTATCAGCATTATCAGAAGCTGGAGGAGAGCTACCGCCAGTCCAGGAAGATCGTCCATGACGTGAAGAATCATATCCAGGCCCTGGGAAAACTTTATGAGGAAGGGCAGATAGAAGAGGCAGAGAAATACAAAGAAGAAGTTTTCCATCTCCTGAATCAGACCAGTCACACCTGGTATACGGAGAACCGGATGCTGAATATTATCCTCAACGAAAAACTCTGCCATGAAAATCTCCGGGACGCCAGACTGGAACTGGACATAGAGGAGAACTGCATGGACAGGATCCGGGAGATCGACATTACCACCATTTTTGCCAATCTTCTGGACAATGCGATTGAAGCCATAGGGAAGGAAGGGAGAGAGAAATATCTGAAGGTCCTGGCAAAAAGAGAAAAAGAGTTTCTCATGATCCAGGTGGAAAATTCCAAGGCCAGGAACCCGGAAAAGTGGGAGGGTCATCAGGGCCTGGGGCTGGAAAATGTAAGAGAAGCCCTAAAGCCATATGAAGGCACCTGTACTATTACAGATGACGAGAAAAGGTTTCAGGCAGTGATCCTCATCCCTAATACAGTGAAAAAATAGGAGGTGCGGAGCAAATGATGGAAAAGATCGTGATCCTGCTGACAATCCTCATCGGCGGAGGGATTTCGCTGGTCTTCCTGATGGGAAAGGGAAGTTTCCTGATAGCAGGATATAATACAGCCTCAGAAAAAGAGAGAAGAAAATACAATGAGAAAAAGCTGTGCAGGACCGTAGGCGCCTATATGGCCCTGATCACAGTCCTGGTCCTGGGAGCAGAGATCCTGGGAGAGAATATACCGGACTGGTATCTGGCTCTGGTTATGGGCGGCGTTTTTATCGGGCTGATCCCTACTCTTCTCTATGCCAATCTGGGCTGCAGGGTAAAACCGGGTGAAGAGATTCCTTTGGAGGAAAACCCGGAAAAGGAATTAAAAAGGAAAAAGACCCGGAACATAGGAACTGCGGTCATTGTGCTTATCACCGTAGCTGCCATGGTATTTTCAGCAGTGCTGCTTTTTACCGGAGATGTAAAAGTCCTGATCCGGGATGACAGGCTGGAGATCCAGGGGTCTTTCTGGTCAGACTATGAGCTTCCTCTTTCAGAAATCCGGACCGTCACTTACCGGGAGGACTTTGAAACAGGCAGGAAACGGGTGGGCGTCAACAGCCTGCAGCTTAATGAGGGAACTTTTCAAAACAGCGAGTTTGGAGAGTACACCATTTACAGCTATGCCAGATGTGAGGACTTTGTGGTGATGGAAACAAGAAAAGGCGTGCTGGCGGTAAACGGAAAAACGCCGGAAGAGACCAGAAACCTGTATGAGAAGATCCTGGCGGCAGCCGGGCTGGAATAGGAGCAGAAAGGAGAAGATTTATGACAAAAGGGAAATGGAGAAAAAAGATCCTGGCAGGGATCCTGGGAATCCTGATGCTGTCCGGGCTGTCCGGGTGTCAGGAAGCTTTATCTGACGAATTCCAGGAAGACAAGGTTATTGCCGAAGCCAAGGAAATGGTGGAAAGGATCAACGCCGGGGAACTGGAAGACGTATGGGAAGATACCTTTAATGTGGTGATGCAGAATGGGACAGATCCGGAAGAACTTCAGGAAAATATTGATTACTATCTAAAGAATAAAGGAGAGTTCCAGGATTTTGACAAGATCCAGGTCCGGGGGATCACAGACCGGGATACAGGAACCCCTTATGCCACCGCTATGGTCCTGGCAGCCTATGAAGATGGAAAAGTCATGTTTACCATTTCCTTTGATACCGATATGAAATGCGCGGGCTTTTATGTGAAATAGAGGGAGAGAAACATACAGATGTATGTATCGGAGCAGGTAGACTTTTACCTGCTCCATTTGTTATAATATGGGAAGAATAAGGATCAGAAGATAAAAAGGCAAGGTGAGCATTATGCTTGAATCATTAAATAACAATAAAAAGCTCCTCCCCCAGCAGGCTGCGGAACAGATCATAAAACTGATCCGGGAAAATCAGCTCCAGGCAGGGGATAAGCTGCCTAATGAATTTGAGATGGCCGGACAGCTTTCTGTGGGAAGGGGAACCATACGGGAGGCTGTAAAGATCCTGGAATCCAGAAATATCGTGGAGATCAGAAGGGGAAGGGGGACTTTTGTATGCGAGCACCCGGGACTGGTAGAGGATCCTCTGGGGCTTGCCCTGGTGGAAGACAAGGGGCGGCTGGCTTTGGATCTGTGCGAGGTCCGTCTGATCCTGGAGCCGGAACTGGCGGCTCTGGCCGCCCAAAGAGCAGGGGAAAAGGAGATCCGGAAACTGGCGGAGATCCAGGAACAGATCGGAAAACTCTGCAGGCAGGGAGAATCTTACCTGAAAAAAGATATGGAGTTCCACGAACTGCTGGCCCGGATCAGCCAAAACGCTGTAATGCCCAGATTAGTGCCTATTATCCAGGAAGGCGTTTCCCTGTTCATTGAGGTTACGGAACTTTCTCTGGCGGAAGAGACGCTGAGAACCCACCGGAAAATCGTAGAGGCCATACAGGAGCATGATCCTCAGAAGGCCAGGGAGGCGATGAGGGAACATCTCCTCCTGAATCAGGAAAGAATCCAGGAAAAGATCCGGGAAAATACTTTTATTGACGGAGAAGAATAAAAGGTTTATTCTTATCATAAGACATCATACGTCATATGTTATAGGCTGCTTTTCATGTCAGTAATACAGTCATGGAATGCAGAAAGTTTTGAACTTGATATTATAAAAGTAAAGGAGAGGAATTATGAAGCTGAGAAGTCAGGAATTGAGAAAGATCGCGCCGGAACTGGACCCTCTGCGTCTGGGAACCGGCTGGAAACTGGAGGACCTTTCAAAACCCCAGATCATGATCGAGAGTACTTTCGGGGACAGCCACCCAGGCAGCGGACATTTGCTGGAACTAGTGGAAGAGGCCCGAAAAGGAGTGGCCCAGGCCGGAGGACATGGGGCCAGATACTTTACCACGGACATCTGCGATGGGGAAGCCCAGGGACATGACGGGATCAATTATTCCCTTGCTTCCAGGGATATGATCGCAAATATGATCGAGATCCACGCCAACGCCACGCCTTTCGACGGAGGGGTTTTTATCGCAAGCTGTGACAAAGGAATGCCTGCACATCTGATGGGCGTGGGAAGAGTGAACATTCCTTCCATTATCGTTACCGGAGGGGTGATGGACGCCGGACCGGATCTTCTCACTCTGGAACAGATCGGAAAGTACAGTGCCATGTGTGAGAGAGGAGAGATCACACAAGAGCAGTTGACTTATTATAAACATAACGCCTGCCCTTCCTGCGGGGCCTGTTCTTTTATGGGAACTGCCAGCACCATGCAGATCATGGCGGAAGCTCTGGGACTGATGCTTCCGGGAAGCGCTCTGATGCCTGCCACAAGTCCGGATTTAAGAGAAGCAGCAAGAAAGGCCGGCGAACAGGCTGTATGGCTGGCTTTTCATGATCTTACCCCGGACAAGATCGTGACTATGGAATCTTTCGAAAATGCCATCATGGTCCATGCTGCAATTTCCGGATCTACGAATTCTCTTCTTCATCTCCCGGCTATAGCCCACGAATTCGGCATTGAGATCGACGGAGATACTTTTGACAGACTGCACAGAGGAGCCCATTATCTCCTGAATATCCGCCCGGCAGGAGAATGGCCTGCCCAGTATTTCTACTATGCAGGAGGAGTTCCCACTATTATGGAAGAGATCAAAGACATGCTCCACCTGGACGTAATGACCGTCACAGGCAAGACTTTGGGTGAAAACCTGGAAGATTTAAAGAAGAACGGATTCTATGACAAATGTGATTCCTACCTTGAAAAAGTGGGATTAAAAAGAGAAGATGTGATCCGTCCTTTCGACAAACCTTTTGGAACCAATGGAAGCATTGCTGTCCTCTACGGAAATCTTTGCCCGGAGGGAGCGGTGGTGAAACATACGGTAGTGCCAAAAGAAATGTTTGAGGCTACCTTGAAAGCTCGTCCCTTTGACTGCGAAGAAGACGCCATCCATGCAGTGCTGACACACGAGATCCAGCCTGGGGATGCGGTGATCATCCGCTACGAGGGACCGAAGGGAAGCGGTATGCCGGAGATGTTCTATACAACAGAGGCCATTGCTTCAGACGAAGAGCTGGGGGCTTCTATTGCGCTTCTCACCGACGGCAGATTTTCCGGAGCTTCCAAAGGTCCGGCTATCGGCCATATCTCACCGGAGGCGGCCCAGGGAGGCCCTATTGCTCTGGTAGAGGAGGGCGACCTGATCGAGGTAAACATCCCAAAACGTATCCTGCGGATCGTAGGAATAGCCGGGGAGAAAAAGTCTCCGGAAGAAATCGATGAGATCTTAAAGGAAAGAAAAAGCCGCTGGACGCCGAAACCGGCCAAATATCAGAAAGGGGTTCTGAAGATCTTTTCGGAGAGAGCGGTATCTCCTATGAAAGGCGGATATATGGAATAAAAGAGAAGAAAACGGGACATGGACGGCCGAAAAGAGACGAAAGGCATTTTCATGCCCCGTTTTTTGCGGTAATTGAGCAAATACTGTATAGAGGCGCAGAGGGCTTCATGATAAAATGAAACCAGCAATGAAAAGTGAGGATCGGAAAAATGAAAAACAGACAGAAAAGCGCGCCCCAGCGGCTTTTGTGGGCCCAGTTTGACGCTTTGCAGATGGGTTCCGGATGGGAGGAAGAAGACATTACAAAGCCTCAGATCCTTCTGGAGGATGTATTTGGAGACAGCCATCCGGGAAGCGTTCATCTGGGAGGCCTGATGGAACAGGCAAAATACGGGGTTTTTGAAAAAGGAGGCTTTCCCGCCCAGTATCATACTACAGATATCTGTGACGGCTGTGCCCAGGGTCATGACGGTATGAACTATATTCTGGCTTCCAGGGAAGCTATCTGTGACATGATCGAGGTACATGGATCGGTCTATCCCTGGGACGGCATGATCCTGGCGGCTTCCTGTGACAAATCCATTCCCGCCCAGTTAAAGGCGGCGGCCCGGCTGGATATTCCTACGATTTTTATTCCCGGGGGAAGTATGCGGCCGGGGCCGGATATGACCACTTCTCTGGTGGCAGGGGATATTTCCCTGCGGCAGAAGAGGAAGGATGCAGTTACCCCCCGGGAAGTCCGGGACTATAAGCTTACCGGCTGTCCCTCCTGTGGGGCCTGTACATTTCTGGGAACTGCCAGTACTATGCAGTGTATGGCAGAGGCTCTGGGCCTTGCCCTTCCGGGATCGGCCCTTATGCCGGCCACTATGCGGGATATCCTGGGCTGTGCCAGAAAGGCGGGGCGTAAGATCATGGAGCTGGCAGAGAGGGGGATCCGGGTGAGCCAGATCCTGACAAGGGAAGCCTTTGAAAATGCAGTGATCGTTCACAGCGCCATTGGAGGCTCCACCAACGCCACCATACATCTGCCCTCTATTGCCAGGGAACTGGGGATCCTTCTGGAGCCGGAGCTTTTTGACCGGATCAATCATCAGGTGCCCCATCTGGGAAATATTACCCCCAGCGGAGAACACCTTACCGAGGCATTCTGGTTTGCAGGGGGAATTCCTATGGTAGAACTGGAATTAAAGGACATGCTCCATCTGGATGTGATGACAGTTACAGGAAAGACCCTGGGAGAAAATCTGGAGGATCTGGAAAAAGAGAACTTTTTCCAGAGAAATCTGGGTTATCTCCACAATTACGGCCTGGAGAGAGAACAGGTGATCTTCCCGGTGAAAAAAGCCAGGGAAAAGGGTTCTGTTGCCATTTTAAAGGGAAATCTGGCTCCCAAAGGGGCAGTGATCAAGTATTCGGCCTGCACAGAAGCCATGCGGGAACGGAAGGGACCTGCCAGGGTGTTTAACTGTGAGGAAGACGCCTATCAGGCAGTAGTGGATAAAAAGGTGGTTCCCGGGGATATGCTGATCATCCGGTATGAAGGGCCGAGAGGTTCCGGTATGCCGGAAATGCTGATGACTACGGAAGCCATTGTCTGTGATGAAACCCTAAACGGGGAAGTGGCCCTGATCACTGACGGCAGGTTTTCCGGCGCTACCAGGGGAGCGGCTATCGGCCATGTATCTCCTGAGGCGGCGGCAGGAGGCCCTCTGGCCTTTGTGGAGGATGGAGATATCCTGGCTTATAGTGTGAAAAACCGGAGCCTTGATATTGTAGGGATCCACGGTGAAGAGAAGTCTCCCCAGGAAATAGACGAAATACTTGGGGAGAGAAGGAAAGCAGGGATCCTTCCAAGACCTGAGAGAAAAGGATTGTTAAAAAGGTATACCAGCCAGGCCCTGTCCGCCATGGAAGGGGCAGGCTATGAGTGTTAGTGTCAGGCATTTAAAGAGGACTGCACTAGGAAAAGGAGAAGGATATGAAAGCAAAATGGATCACACCGGCGGTAACGGCGCTGGATAAAAATGGACATGTAGATGTGGAGGCGAACAAAAGGATTTACGATTTTCTGATCGAAAACGGAATGGACGGCATCCTGCTTTTCGGCAGTATCGGAGAGTTCTTTGCTATTTCCATGGAGGAGAAAAAGAATCTTATCCGGGAAGCTATCAGGCATATTAACCACCGGGTTACCGTGTATGTAGGTACCTGTCACATGGAGTTTGAGCAGTGTGTGGAACTGTCCAATTATGCTCTGAAAGAAGGAGCAGACGGAGTGATGGTGATCTCCCCCTATTATTTCAGCCTTCCAGACAGTGCCCTGCTGAATTTCTACGATACTTTGGCAGACCGGGTGGGCGGCCCCTTGCTGTTATATAATTTCCCCGACAGGACGGGACATGATCTGTCTCCGGACCTGATCTATACCCTGGTGTCCAGGCATAAAAACATTGTGGGGATCAAGGATACGGTAGCCACCATGGGCCATACCAGAGGGATTATCCAGAAGGTAAAGAAAGAATATCCGGACTTTATGGTATATTCCGGCTTTGACGAATTTTTCGGCCACAATGTCCTTTCCGGAGGAGACGGCTGCGTGGCGGGACTGTCTAACTTTGCCCCGGATGTAGCCTCTGCCTATGCCGCTGCGGCAAGAGCAGATGATCTGAAGAAAATGGAGCAGTGCCAGCAGCAGGTGGACGGCCTTATGGCTATCTATGATGTGGCGCCTCAGTTTATCCCCACTATCAAGAAAGCTATGGTGTTAAGAGGCATTGAGATGGAACCTGTCTGCGCCCAGCCTCTCCTGCCTGCTACAGAGGAAGAGACAGAAGAGATCCGCAGGATCTTAAAAGAGGGAAATCTGGTGTAATAAAATAAAGGAAAAACGGGTCCGACGCAGGAGCTGGATAAAGAAAGACAGGAAAAGGCTCTGCCTGCTGTGGTTGAAAAAAACAAAATACAGCAGGCAGAGCCTTGGAAATTTATATATATGGTTAAACCTCTGCTTTTTACAGATACTTCATTCTCCACGGCATCAGACCGGGATATTACTATCATTTATACATCATGTTGTAATAGTTCTTTCCAGTTTTGAGAAAAACCCATAGTTTTTATTTCAACACTTTCATATTTCTCAAGTAATGCTTCAAGGCTTTCTACGAATATATTCCAGTGTTTATCATTCATTAATAGATGCTTTAGGCACAATAATACTCCAAATATCCTATTGTTTCTAATTCCGGCCTTTGAATATTCTTTATATAATATGGGTGTCTTTGATAATTTTGCATTATATAAACGTCCATAATGTGCACATATATTCCGAACATATGCTATACTCTCCAGCCAGCTTTCAAGATATGTATATCCAATGTCAAAGGATTTTGCTACTATTTTTTTATCTGCGTTTTTCATATTTTTATAAAATTTTGACAGTGTTCCAAAACTGAACACTTCAATCAAAGCATAAATCGGTAATGCTCCACCCTTGTAATTTTCTCGGAAATTCCTTACAAACGGGGCCTTGGAATTTCTATGTATTTCTGCGTTTATGTCATTTAGAAAACTTTTATGGTATTCTGAGTTTGTAAAATTATCTGGATCCAAATAACCTAAAACACCATATTTTTCCGCAAAAAAATTTGAAATCCGGCATCGCACATTAATTTCTACCTTTTCTATTTCCGGAAATATCAATTGACGGAAATTTGAATTAAAAAGATATAAATCAACAATCTGTTCAAAAGTTACCCCATCATAATAATTCCCATTTTTGGGCTTTAAATTCAGGCTGTAAGCTTTAATTAACCTGAAATAAGATATATCATTTAATATTTGTTTGGCAAATACCTCGTCATTGACAATCAGTCCGATGCTTTTTAAATTTTCTATTTGTTCATTAATTGTCATAGGAGGCTGATGTGTTTTTTGTTCTCCCATACAATAATATTCTCCCTAAAGTTAAAAGACCCAACGTGGTCCGCATCGTTGAGAGGCGTGTTGGGTTCTGTTATTATGTATTATATGCACCTATGGTAAAAAAATCAACTAGAAAATTAGAATTTTAAATTCTAAGTCTACATGAAAAATACAAATCCGGGATATTTGTGCGTTGTTTTTGTTCTTGTGGCTCATACATCATATAATTTGTTTCAATATCGAGAGTATTAGAAGATGCCAATAATTATCTATATTTCCTATGTCCAATGTTTTATATACAAGCATTTATGTTACCTCGAATTTAATAAAGAAGTAGTTTTAAATATCATTAGAGTGTGGATGCTAAATTTTTCACGCCAGTTCCTCCGGATCCTTATCCGGATTTTCCAGTTCTTTTATGGCAATCTTAAAGCCGTTCTGGGCGGCCTTCATCCGCCAGAAATCCGCCTTTTCCTCATCTTTTTCCACGCCTTCTCCGTAACGGTAGAGTACAGAAAGGTTGTACTGGGCTGCGGGGATATTGGCACCTGCAGCTTTTTCGAAAAGCTGGAAAGCTTTGGCCGGATCGTAGGGAACAGGCTTGCCAGAGAGATAGTAGCCACCCATACAGCACATAGCCCGGAAATCTCCCTGGCCTGCAGCTTTTTTGTACCAGTCAAAAGCTTTGGAAGGATCCGGTTTTGTGCCAAGACCTTCCTCATAGCACCGTCCCATATTAAACTGGGCGTTGACATTTCCGTCTTTGGCCGCCTGTTCCATATACCGGAAGCCTTTCCGCTCATCTTTTTCCACACCTTTTCCCTGAAAATACATAAGCGCCAGGTGCATGGCGGCTTCGGCCTGCCCTTTCTTTGCCGCCTTTTCATACCAGACGGCGGCCTGGGCCAGATCTACAGAGGTGCGGATTCCGTTTTCATAGTAATAGCCTACTCCATAAATAAAATCTCTCTGGCCGTTTTCTGCCAGGATCTTTAATTCTTCTACACTGAGATTCAGATTTTTAACGTTCATAAGTAACTCCTTAAAATTTACTAAAGCCGATATAGCGGCGGATTATTTTCCGATATCTTAGTATAGCATAAGGCGGGATATTTGTGTATAATAATTAACAGTCTGCTCGCTAAGAAAGGGCGTGATTACATGAGTAATAAAGAGCGTATTATGGAGTTGATAGATGGGATACCTGACAGAAGACTGGTATATATAGTGGATATACTGGAAGCTGTAAGGGTTTATGCGGGAGAGGAGATTCCACCAGATGAATGGGATCTTCAGATGATTCAGGAAACAGAGGAGACATCTATAAAAAATATTAGAAAATCTTAAAGGGCATAAAAAGCTTAGAAAAAGTAACAAAGCTTTTTATGCCCTCTTTATGTTCAGTTGCTGACTATGGACAAAGAAGCAAAGTCGTAGAAAATCAGGGAAAGCAGCAATAGTCCCAGGGAAACAGAGGTAAAAATGATCTCAAGGATAAAAAAGGTACCGTGATGTTTTTTCTTGAGGATCAAAAGTATAAGGATAAAAAGGTTCAGGCCAATCCACAGCCCCCAAAGAACATAAAACCAGATAAAGGGGCAGGACAGCAGATAATCTCTGCTGTATCCCCTGAAAGTAAATAGTCTCAAATAAAAGGCTGTGAAATAAAAAACAGCATGGAAAAGAAAGACTGCAATATAAAAAGTATGTGTTTTTTTCAATTTTATCACCCTCTGATTTCAGTGGCCGGTTATAGAATATCTGTGTCAGTCCAATGCCGGGGGAAAGATCCGAAACTGTCTTATATATATCATCTGACTGCGGGTCTGTCAATCTATATTCCAAGATAGCCTGCTTTTCTTATGGAAAGAAAAGTAAAAATAGAGTTTACAACTGCCGGGCGGACGTATATAATAGAAACCGGACAAAAAATATCTATATTCATATATAAACGGAGGAAAAACAATGCTTGAATTAAAAGATGTTTCTTTTCGTGTAGATGACGAGAAGGACAAGGAGAAAGATATCCTGGAGCATGTAAGCTTTACCCTGGAGGATAATAAGTTTGTTGCCATTACAGGTCCTAATGGCGGCGGAAAGTCCACTATGGCAAAGATCATCGCAGGTATCCTGAAACCTACAGAAGGAAAGATCTTCCTTGACGGAGAGGACATTACAGACTGGAGCGTTACAGACAGAGCAAAAGCCGGGATCAGCTATGCTTTCCAGCAGCCGGTACGGTTTAAGGGCGTGACAGTTTTCGATCTGATCAATCTGGCGGCAGGAAAAGAAATTTCCCTTTCTGACGCCTGCCAGTATCTTTCCGAGGTAGGACTGTGTGCAAAGGACTATATCAACAGAGAAGTAAACGCCAGTCTGTCAGGCGGAGAGATGAAGCGTATTGAGATCGCCACTGTTATGGCCAGAAATACCAAATTGTCTGTTTTTGACGAGCCGGAGGCAGGGATCGACCTGTGGAGCTTCCAGAACCTGATCCATGTATTTGAAAATCTTCACAAAGAAAAACACGGTTCTATTCTGATCATCTCTCATCAGGAAAGGATCCTGAACACAGCAGATGAGATCCTTGTGATCGCAGAAGGCAAGCTGGTGAAGAGAGGAACCAGAGAGGAAGTGCTGCCGGGACTGTTAAATGCGGCAGACGCTCCCGAAGATACTGCAAACTGCGCCATTTGGCAAAAAGGAGGACTGAACTGATGGATACAATACAGAAAGAACTTTTAGAGGCGGTTTCCGGACTCCATGAGATCCCGGTAGGAGCCTATAATATCCGTACCAACGGTAAGACAGAGGCAAGAAACAGCACAGAACATATTGAGATCCTGCCAAGAGAAAGCGGAGACGGCATTATCATCAAGATCAAACCGGGAACAAAAAATGAAAGCGTTCATATTCCGGTAGTGCTCTCTCAGGCAGGACTAAAAGAGACTGTTTACAATGATTTTTATATCGGAGACGACTGTGATGTGACCATTATCGCCGGCTGCGGTATCCACTGCGGTACAGACGACGGAAGCCAGCACGACGGTATCCACAGCTTTTTCATCGGAAAAAATTCCAGAGTAAAATATGTGGAGAAACATTACGGAACCGGCGATGGAAAGGGTCAGAAGATCATGAATCCGGAGACTATCATCGAGGTGGGCGAAAACAGCTACATGGAAATGGATACAGCCCAGATCAAAGGCGTGGATTCTACGATCCGTAAGACTACTGCAAAACTGGCAGAGCATGCCAGCCTTAAAGTTATGGAAAGACTGATGACTCATGGAAATCAGAAAGCAGAAAGCCGTTTTATCGTAGATATGAACGGAGAAGATTCAGGAGCGAATATTATCTCCCGTTCTGTTGCAAGAGATGATTCCTATCAGTTATTCCAGTCTGTATTAAACGGAAACGCCAAATGCAGCGGCCATACAGAGTGCGACGCCATTATCGTGGGCAACGCCAAGATCAGCTCTATTCCGGAGATCACAGCCAACAATTCAGATGCGGCTCTGATCCATGAGGCGGCTATCGGAAAGATCGCCGGAGAACAGATCATCAAACTGATGACGCTGGGACTTACAGAAGAGGAAGCGGAAGAGCAGATCATCAGCGGCTTCCTGAAATAATCAGACGTATTTTAGACTCTTTCTCTGCTAAAATAGAAACAACGGTAAACAAGTATTGTAAATGAGGGTGTTTCTATGGTTTATAACAATGTAAGGCATGAATGCAATCTGTATAATTTTTTCTTTGCTCCCAGAGGAAATAAGCGGATGATGGAGCTGGGGATGAAGATCACCCAGATGTACCTGAATCCTTTTGACCGGATCATCGGGATCATCGGGGCAAAGGACTCAGGAAAGAGCTGGCTGATCAAGGGGATGTTTCCCGGGATCCAGACGGTAGAGTCAGATGATGAATTTGATATCCTGAATATGCCTCTTCTAAATTCCGAAGAGGTGGGGTTTTATACTCCCAAAACCTTTCATGTTGACGTTAGGGCGGCCAGGAAATATGTGTCCCTGGAGGAGATCTCAAAGGCCGTCCTCCACGTGATTTCCCAGCATAAAAGAGTGATTGTGGAGCATTTTGAGATCCTGTATCCGGCGCTGAAGCGCAATGCGGATCTTCTCATCGGGATCGGAGAGGAGGTCATTGTTACCAGACCTTCTCTTTTCGGGCCTTTGCCGGATAATATCGCAAAGATCGCCTTTAGTTCTCTGATCTATCGGAAAATGGCCCACAGCGCGGAGGATCTTTTCGGATATTGTGTGAAGGATATTCCGAGACCGGAGTATCACCGATCAGATATCCGTCATGGTTTTGCCATTAATTATCAGGAAAAGCCGGAATTTGACCTGGAGGAGATCGAAGGGAAAGTCCTGGATCTGATCCGGCAGGATCTGCCTATTGTCCCTTATGATGAAGAGCATATCAAAATTGGAGACTATGTCATGCACTGTACAGGTCCTCTGATGCATGTGGAAAGTACAGGGAAAATTGAAAACTTTTCTTTGATCAAGGAATTTTATTACGAGCCCAGATTTCACTATTACGTAGTGGCTGGAACCGTAGGTTATAAGCATGAGAAAGATGAAAATGATGAAGAGGTAAACAAGATCGAAATCGTAGATGAACTGTAAAGGTATTGACAATTCCACGAAAAAGGAGTAATTGTATTATTGGAGTTAGTGATAACTAAAACCCATCTTGGAGGTGGAAAGTCCTATGATCACGGATATACTCATACTTGCGGCAGTGGTATCTTACAGTGGCTTTGTGATCCGGCGGCACATAAAAAACAGAAAGAATCCTAAAACAGGCTGCAGCGGTTGTTCCGGCTGTGGCGGAAACTGTCCGGGGAGCGGTGGGAACAGTTATTGCAATCTCAAAAATACAGGAAAGTAGGGGATTGTTATGACAGATGCGGTCATACTGGTGATCTTGGTAATCGCTCTGATCTTTGGAGTGAAGGGTACTGTAAAGCACTTTAAAGGAGAGGGCGCCTGCTGCGGAGGCGGCAGCGGCACGGTGAAAGCAAAGCGTAAATCTCTGAAAAATCCAAAGCTTGGGGAGAAGACCATTCAGATCCAGGGTATGCACTGTGATCACTGCAGGCAAAGCGTGACGGCAGAACTAAATAAGATCGAAGGTGTGGCTGCAAAGGTAGACCTGAAGAGAAACAGGGCCCTTGTCTCTTATGACAGACCGGTAAAAGAAGAAGACCTGCGCCGGGCAGTAGAGAGGGCAGGCTTTAAGGTCAGCTCCATCACCTGAAAGCGACAGACGCAGAATAAGAACAGAAGGGGTTCGCCCTATGAAACATATAGAGTTTCATGGAGCGGCCCCCTTTTTCTAGCCGTTATTCCCCTAAAAGGAAAAATCTTTGACAGTGAAACAGGTCTGATCTGGTGTGGTATAAAAAAAGTTGACAGCTTATTCTCAAGGATTTCATAATAAAA
>ERZ1643247.2264-NODE-2264-length-15602-cov-27.205249_pt1 | contig 15602 bp, 7 predicted proteins | sample MGYA00579264_ERZ1643247 | MGnify/ENA primary metagenome ERZ1643247 (study PRJEB29033, sample SAMEA4952262) | chicken gut metagenome | biome: Broiler Chicken; feature: Gastrointestinal Tract; material: Caecum | place: Ireland | collected 2018 | study: Broiler... | reverse complement strand
TCATTGAATTTTAAGAACGTATAATCAAAAGGGCGGGGCATCGGAATTCCGATGTTCCGCCTTTTTTAATAAATTTCAACGTGACGTAAATTTAACCGCATATTTTTTTTAGCGCTTGCACCATATCTCTAACTTCCTCTTCTGTATTATCTTTACTAAAAGATATTCGAATTGTACTTCGTGCAATATAATTCGGAAGATTTATAGCCTGTAGCACATGCGATACTTGAGTTTTGTTACTATCACAAGCAGATCCTGTTGATACTAAAATACCCATTAAATCTAAACGATGCAAAATAGTTTCACCTTCAATCCCTGCAAAAGCTAAACTTAATATATTGTTTACTTTTGGCATTTTTCCATTTATTCGAAATTTTACCCCTGCCACTTTTAATCCTGCTATTAGTTCCTCGTTAAGATGTAAGATATGCTGATTATTTTTTAACAAATTCTTACAATTCATCTCTAAAGCAGCTGCCATTCCCACAATAGAGGCAACATCTTCAGTCCCTGCCCTCATTCCACTTTCTTGCTTTCCACCATTATGCAGGGGAGAAAATATATTTCGGTTAACTGTATTTTTATTTATATACAGAAAACCAATTCCTTTAGGGCCATTAAATTTATGAGCGGAGGCAGATAAAAAATCCAATTGCAGATCACGTACATTTACATTTATATGACCCATCGCTTGTACTGCATCTGTATGAAAAAGAGCGCCATATGCATGAGCTATTTTAGCCAGCTCCGCAATATCTTGAATGGTTCCTAATTCATTATTCACCATCATAATAGAAACTAGCATAACAGGCTTGCTAGCCATTGCTTGCAGCAAGCCCTCTTTTTCAATATGCCCACTGCTATTTGGAGAAAGATAAAAAACAGAATGCCCTTTCTGTTCTATGGCATGGCAAGCATTTAAAACCGCATGATGTTCAAAAGCAGTTGTAAGTATTGACCGATTCACAGAATCTGCATCTGTTATTCCTTTTATTACCCAATTATTACTTTCTGTCCCTCCAGATGTAAAATAAATCTCTTCAGGATCTGCGCCTATACAAGCGCTTATTTTTTCACGAGCAGTTTTTAATGCCAATTTAACACGTCTTGCAAAAGAATATGGTTGCGAAGGATTAGCATATTCCTCTATAAAATAAGGTCTCATCGCTTCGAAAACCAAAGGATCTAATTTTGTAGTTGCTGCGTTATCAGCATAAATCATACGTTTCATATGGCTATTACTTAAAAAGGGTACACCCCTCTTCTTTAAATTCTTCTATTTTGTCTCTTAACTCTTCCTCGGTTACATCTAAATATTCTGCAAGACAAGATATACAATAAAAATTGCAACTATTTTTGCTAATTAGCTTTTTTGTCAGTCCTATCTCATCTTTGCTTAACTCTACCTTTCCACACACACAACAAACTTTATTCTTCATCATTCTTTTTAATCTCTTTTATCGAAAATTTAGGCACATCTTTACCCTTATATTCGACATCTAATAAACCCATTTGATATTTTATGATCCCACGCATATTTGCCGCAGGTCGCACACAATAATCTTTAAATTCTTTCAAATTTATATCAGCAGCAGATCGAGCATTAGGAAATAAAATTTTTAAAAGCCCTGTTGCTATTCTTTTGACTGCTTCTACATCTCTTGTATCAGAATTCGCATCATATTCTAGAAGTTCATCTACAATGGCACGATAACTTACATCATCACGAAGCATATGCATAATTTCACAAAAATAGGCAGTATTTAGAGCCCACCCACACACTTTCATGCTTTCACTCATACGGGGAATATCCCAACCTTTTATAAAACCATGAAAGCGATCCAGCAATGCACTTTCTTTAAATAGTGCCGGCAAACTTCCAAACATGGGAACAAACTCGTTCATATTATCTTGCGGTATATTCCCCAACAAAATAATTCCTGCCTCTGGTGTACCTGTATGCCCACCAAATGACACAATACCTTGCTCCATATACCCTTTTAATGTTTGGCTCATTTCATCGGGATCGGCAAAAGCTAACTTTTGTATCTCATCAAACGCTACATAATCGTTATTATAAATTAAGCCATATGTACGCTTGCTGAGGTCATAAAATAATTTTGCTCTCGACATTACTCCCGCAGTCAAATTACCATATTTACTTATTCTACCAAATAAATATGATTTACCTGTACCTTTAGGAGCTAATTCGATTAAATTAACTCGCTTTTCAACAAACGGAAGCAATCGCGAAAGCATTGATAATTTTGCCTTATCATTTTGGTATCCATCAGCATTATAATCGATGGCCCCAAGCAAAATATCAATCCACTCGTGAATGGTAAATTCTCCACGGATATCTTTAAAAAATTCTAAATCTATTGTATATGGACAAAAATTAGTAAATTTTGTCAGTTTAATTTTCCCTTGTTTGCCTCCTTTCGCTCGAGACCCTGTATTATTATCCTCCCAACTTATATCATATGAATCTGGCGAACGGTATCCAAGTTCAACAATTCCCCAAACCTCCTTGCCAGCTATCAATTCCGAGCTATACATCTGCCAAACATCATCTTCAATAATTGTTTCTTTATTTGTAAGTCCAAACTCGGGTAAGGAAAAACTGATTTCTTGCGTTTTTATACTAATATCCACACTAATTTTCGTTAAAAATTTTACCCTTTCATTTTCATAAATAATTCTATTCTTAATGCTAACCCAGTCATCTTTTCGCGGCAAATAAGTTTTAATGAAGGAACTGACTTCCTCGATATCATATTCACCGTTTTCATCTTCGAATTTTTTTAAAAGCCAGTCGCGCAAAAATGAGGGCAAACTTAACGCGGAAAAAAAGTTGCTTTTGCTTAAATCCTTATATACAATCATTTGCCCGAAACATTCTTTCAGTTTTTCAGTCAGTTCCTCTTTCATAATTACCTTCCTCTCTTATAACAAATCGTTGTCGCTCATCCCTGCCGTCTTTATCTTAAATTTAAGGTCTTTGACAATATGATTATTATTAGACAAAACTATAAATGAATACTCTTTTTCTCTATTAAAGCCTTTTAACTCTACTTCAAAATGCTTACCATCCGTAGTGACCGCAGTATATCGTTTATCGCCAATTAAAACATTAACATTGTTTAATAAATGATTCGAAACAAATTTCAAAATGGGCTTTATTTTATATCCTGTTTGAATAATCTTTGTTAAAACTTCAATGTTTATATCTTCTGGCATCCGTGTCAATTCAATTATAGGAATACATACTTCTTCAAGGCTCGCCCCACCATGAACCTCAACGGTTCCTGGACGGCCTCCTTTTATTATATCATAATTTGCTAAAATCCAATAGCCGTTTTCTTGAGTCATATATTCGTTAGATTCATCGATCACATCATCAGAGACCTTACAACATCTGCCACAATGCTCACCCTTATTGCGCATCTCCCACTTAGTTTCTCTTCTCCCTATTACCGCTAATCGACTAGCTCCGTGATCTGAAATAATAAAGACTCTTTCATAACCACCGTCCAACTTAGCATTTGCTTTCTCTATTATCTCATCAATGAATGAAAGCTCATCCGCCAAATATGTAGGATATGGACTTGTTTCAAAATTATATTCCTTTTTTCCAGAATGCTTGATTTTGTCCAAATTTTTTATATCATCGTAAACAATAGTTCCCGCTGCATTAAAATACTCTATAAATTCCTTATTCAACGACGTAATGGAAGGTAATTCTGAATGACAAATAATTGTATTCATCATTAGCTTCAAATTTGATGCTCGTTGTGCTATATAGCTTAAATATTCGACTCCTAGAGCATCCACGAAGTATAAAATAGATTTCTGTTTTTGTAAAGATGAAAGTTTTTCACTTCTTGTGGGTAAAATGAGATTATAATTTCTTTCTTTCGCCTCTTCTTCTACCCTTGTGTAAAATTCTTGAGTTATATAGTTCTCAACTTTCAGCTTTTTATAAGTATTAAAATACGAGTTAAGCTCCGACTTTCCATAATCATACGGCAATAGATATTGATACAATTCAGGATATGTATGCTGCAAAATATCCTTCAACTTTTTCTCATCAATTTTTTTATGAAATACCGATATGAGTTTAATGGTTAACTTTCTTTCTACAGTTGTCAAATTAGTCAGATAATTTAATGCCTCTTCTTCAAATTCTTCTGCGATTAAACAGAATTTATTGGCAGTATGTTCTGATATACCTATCACTTTAAGCAATTGATATCTCTCTTCATATATCTCCCAATAATTTTTATCTTTCAAATTGAACTGTAAAATACTTTTATAGACTTCATAAACTAAATCATCCATTGATTTAGTATTTATAATTGCAATATTAAATATTTTATTTTTGCTCAGATTGCTGTGCGTTTTTAATAATAAAAACAGTAAAGCTTTCTTAGCCTCATTGAGAACAGGCCAAGAACTGATAATTAAGTCAATATTTTGTATATCTCCTATTTCTGAACAAAAATATTCTTTTAATCCTCCATTTCGATGGCATCCGATTGCAATCATTCTCCACAATTTTTCATTGAGTAATTCTTCATCTGAACTCGTTAATTCCGGCACATAATCCAACTTTACTGCTTCAAAATACGAATTCAATTCCTCAATGTAATAAATACTTTCAGTAAAATTCGATTTTTTAAAATGCGACTTAACATAGAGAACTTTTTTATTCGTATATTCAACTTCCTTAATTAAAGCGGCCATACCGATAATTATAGGTTGGGCTAATGTTTTTGCTACGTTTTCTTTAACAAAAATAATTTTAGGTAAAGTTTGCTTATCACCATCAATAAAAAATATATGACTATCAATGCGAGGATCCTTTGATATTATATCGTGCAATATATCCTCGCATTGATAAAGCAAAACTATTGCTTTTGAAACAGATTGGCTATTTATTATTTGGTTTAAAATACTTGCAAACTGACTTTGTCCCATTAACCGGGCAAAACTACTAATTCCCGTAATAAAAATAGTTTCATCCCTATCATGAATCAACCCTAAAATTGCATCTAACGTTGGTAACTCATCTATTTGATCATTCGAGGCCACATTTACAATTTTATTCCCTCCGACATTAAAATGATCAATTAGTTCTTTTACGTCCTGGCTATTATTTAAGTTGATGAAAATAGGTTTAGAACTACCCCGATGGATATGTTTTTCTATTTTTTCAATACAAGAATTTAGTTGCATATCTTTTAACCTTTACTTTTTAAAATTTGAATACCCAGCAAAACATTATCCTGTGCCAATTGAATCAGATATTGCTTCAATTCAGCGTCGCTCATGTCTTGAATGATTTTGATAACTTTCTTGCTTTCTACTGTACTATATTCATGTTCGGCGAACTCTTTAATACGTTTTTCAACTAGATTATCGCCATACCAATCATATACATCAAAGAAATATTTTTGAAGATATTCGCGAACAGCATTACAGTCCTCCAAAACGACAGCATATTCTTTCAAAATATTTAATTTGAATGCAGCATCGCGAGCATTTTCATCTTCCAAATTAGTCAAAAAATCAGCCGACGATATATATGCGATAGCATCTTGCACCTCATCGTTTGTCGCCCCAACATTGGAAAAGCATATAAATGCTTTTTTTGCTTTATCCAATTCATTCGAAGGTATCATGGCTAAAATTGGCGTTTTATATTTTTCTGACCATGCACGTGGAGAATCGGTTCCAGTCTTTTCATGCCAAAGTTTTTTTAATTGTTCTTTCTTTTGGCTCTTTTTATATTCCTGAACAATATTATCTATCAGGCTTATATATTCACCTTTTGGTAAAATAAAAGCATTATTCTGAGGATGAATAGACCTAAAAATTCTGTCAACATCATCCTCATCTAATCCTTCTAAAGAAAACGCACAAACATTCTTAAAAATTGCCTTTTGATTATTCAAAAAACTCTTTATTTCATCTGCGTTATTAGACAATTGAACATAAAAATCATGTTCTTTAGAAGGAAGCAACTGCCCTATACTTTTTAGTTCTTTGAGCAGCCCCATAAATGACGCCAAATTGCCAAGTTGATCTTTCATCGCCTCGTAGGAGATGCGAATTAAATTGCATTGGCTTTTCCAAGCTTCCAACGCACCTTTTAAATTAAACTGACTTGAAGACAGTAATTTGTTTGTCTCAGCAATAATCTTATACTCGATGATTACTTCATCAATACGCTGATTGGCAGTATCGCGATTCCATACCCAATTCGCCGCATCAACATTCGTAAATTTCCCGGCGACAATATTCAAATACTGTCCCGCATCATTAACTTCTTTTGATAGTTCAACAAGTTCTCCTTGCTTATATTCAGACAGATATTTTGCCATACCATTGCGACAATTATCTTTGGTCACAACAAGCACTAAATCATTGATTAAATCTTTTTCCGTTAAAGATAATTGTCCAATATGGTTCGCTATGTCCACTTCACTCGTATTGCCACTATTTGCCAACTCGCCGAAGAAATCAATAGCTTTATCTACCGTCTCTTTATTGGTTGACAACATCAATGAACCTGTGACGAATTTCAATGTCCACAGAGGAAACGCGAGTTCCTTCATTTTATTTCTGATTCGATCTCTTGTAATTTGAATAGATGTACATAATTCAATAGGAATACCGAATACGGAAGAAGCAACTGTGTGGAATTCCTTCTCCCCTGGTGTCATAGTAACAATATATTTATCTCTGTATCGCTTGTCCGGATTTTCTTGATTTTTGATAATTTCGTCAATCATAGTCTGCAAATGCACACTATTCATAACATCAGATGTTTGATCATCTGTGTAACGATATTGATCGGACGTATATTCGCGCAACACAAAGCCAAGGATAAACGCCGTAAGGTTGCAAGGCATTAATCCAAATGGTTCGTCCTTCGCCACATCATATATCGACCGAATGGAGACTCTTCCTTCGACTTTAAAATCGGATTTAATTTTCTCTTCAATTCTTATTTTCAAGTTGCTGATAGGAAGCCCGGGGAATTCTTCCCAATACTTATTAGAAAAATCTGTTTTCCATGCCCCTTCAACAACTTGTTCCGTCTTTAATTGTTTGTTCGGATTATTAAAAGTACCTTCACATATTCCTGTTACCGCGCTTTTGACCCCTTGCCTCGCATTAGATAATTTGTATAAATTAGCTGCAACAGTATATCTCCATTCAAAGCCTTGCGGATAAAAATCCCTGTCAACTGTGTGCAATAAATAATCCTTCAAGCTACTGAAATCCGGCAAAAATTCATGCACATACTCTCCGTTTCTCTTTTTCCAATCTACTTCAAAAGCACCAGACTCCAACTTTGAGCCCCATTCCTGATTTAAAACTTTTAAGGCCTCTCTTCTGCGTTCATTTTCGTTTCCTCTGTCATTTCCCGCAAAAGTCATACTGTCCGACAAATTATCTTTGTAACGCCCATAAAGCTCCATACCAAGTGGAGTTTTAGCAGAAATATAAATTATTTTGCAAGAATCGTATTCGGGGTTATTTATATATTCCTTTACCAACTTTCCAATTGCCGCACTTTCCGCATCGTTTTTAGCAAATCCCATCACAACTGAAATACGGCCAGGAATTGGATTCTCTCGAAATCTCCTAACACGCTGCCCAAAGGAATCTTGTCCCACAAGCATGAACCTGAATCGATTTGAAATAGGAGAAAGAAATAATAACTTCCCTGTAGGATTTCTAGTTCCATCCTCGCTATTAAAACCAGCATCTTCAACTAATTTCGTTGTCGTATATTGATCAATTAATTTTTCGCTTTCAACTTTCTTCGTTGTGTCGATCGCAGTCATCAATGGCGCAAAGCACTCTTTGTTGTCCTTTAATTTTTTATTATAAAGGATATGAGCATCAACCAAAGAACGAGCGGCATTGATCGCCTGGCTCCCCTCCATAGACTCAATGCCCTCAAAGGCATTTGCTATATTCGATGGCGTCGGGATAAACAATTCAACACTATCGCCAAGCGACTGTGAAATCGCCGTCATCAACAAAATGGTCTTTAGAACTTTTCTCTGCTGTTCCAAAAGTTGATCCGGGTGTGCGCTATTATAATGGTTAAGTATATTCCTAACATCGCTCGAAAGCTGTTCCTTTCCATTTTCATAGAAAAAGTTCCATAGCATATCGATCGTTAGAAGCGGATAATCGTCCTCCGGGCCGTAATTTTTTATGTACCATTGAAAGCCATGTATATCATCACCTTTATCATTCTTGATAAAGTCAAACATACTTCTTTGGTTCGAGGCAAACTGCGCCGAAAGATGCTTTAAAAGCAAAGCGGCATACGGATGCATAGGCAAAATTTTGGCCATATCATCCATTGTAAATTTAGGATCTTTCTTTTGAAGTTGCTTAAGAACCAATTGCCTGGAATCTTGCGTTCTATTAAAGAGATCATGGAGCATTTCTCCCCATTCCTCAAGGGCAATAGGATCTTTCGTTTTTTCCATAGCCTCACCCATCAAACGGAAAGCCATCGTATCGGGCAATTCTATAAGACAGGTCGGGCTTACAAACCTACCCAATAATTTTTTATCGTTGTCATTTTCCGCAAAAATACCCTCTGACTTATGCGTTACGATAACCAAATAAAAGGGATCCGTTTCACTCAATTCTGCAAGGCGTTGAAAAGAGGTCAAATCACTCATATTGTTTTCAAAATATTTTGTGAATTCGTCCCAAATGAATACAATCGCCTTTAGATTGTTCGCTTTAATGACATCCTGTATCCATTTTACCATACCCTCTTTATCGAGTGTCATAGCATGGATACCTTTTTTCCGAGCCACTTTAAAAATCGTATTCATTAATACGATAAGTTGATCTTTTTCATAAGCCCGCAATTTTTCAAGAATCCGATCAACATCATCTCCGCCAAACTCTGTCGGAAACTCGTCTTTTATTATGGTGTTAAAATACATTTTGTTGGCTGCATTGGAAAGCCACGTAATGACAGAATCTTTTAAAGAAGCTTCACCCAAGTACTCCACATTATTATCAATCAAAGCTTGGCGAATGCTTTCCTGTACGGCAAGAACTAAATCTTGCTCATTCAGGATAGACTGCGCCCCATAACGATGCACGGTAACGATTTTTTGGCCTTGACTTTTAACATTTAAAAATTTATTGAGCAAATCATGATCAAGATTGTATCTTTGAAAATATGCCCTCGTTTCTTCCTCATTGGCTTCGAGCAATTTCTTCAAAGTCAATACTGCGTATGATTTACCCGTACCATAACCACCTTCTACCCATATAGAAAGATGCTGTTTTGTCAAAACGCTTACGGTATCTTTGAGCAATTTTACAAAAGTTTCATGCGGAAAAAACTTATGCCAATCGACCTTTCCCTCATCGATCAACTGCTGATTGACGGCGGAAAAAAACTCTTCATCGATATCAAAATAATGTAAGTACTTGTTGGTTTCCATTTCTCTCACTCCCCATCAAAAAGAGATAATACGTCTTCTGATGTCTTATCTTTTAAGTTAATATTGTCTAAATCCAAAGTAAAACTAACAGAGATAAAGTCCGGATAATTATTTGCCAGACCACTCAAAATTCGCTCCATAGTTTTTCTATCCAATCCGAAAATTTGTGTAGGACTTATGCCGTCACTTTCAATTTCATGATTGAGCAGCCGCGTCAATGTAAATTGCTTATAATCTCCGCATGCTTCTGAAAATTTATAGAGCGAATAAAGAATGACCTTCGGCTCAGGATTTTTCCAACTACTCCGACGAAATGAATTCAAAGTTATTGTTTCAACCCCACTAGTACTTACCTTTTCTTGATATTCACAATCTCCAAGTCCAATTTCAGCACCAAATGGAGTTTTTACAAGAAACATTTTAAGTGCATCAACAATATTGCGACGGCCCAGACCTTTTGAATCATTCTCCATTATCCCTTCTAACATAAATTTTATTTGATCTGGAGTATATGTTTCATTAGGGCCGATATTTTTTATAAACCACTTAAATTCTGGAGTATATACCAAATTGCAGAGAAGCATTGCCCATGTAACTTCGCTATCTGAACCTTTTTCAAAAAGAATTTTCGCGAAATAATTTGGTTCATTTTTTGTATATTTATCCCCTACTTTTGCTTTATTATAAACTACTAATCCGGCATCTTTTACAAAATTCAAAAACGCATCCTTTTTCTTATTCGCAACGACCCCATCTCCATCAAAAATCCAAAAGTCATCAGTTCCTTTATATTTAAAATAAATATCCAACCATTGTTTTCGAATCCCAAAACTAAAGTATCTATCCAACCCTACCATTTTATGCTCTCCTCTTATTTTATTTCTTATTGAATTATATCTCAAACAATGTTCTGGTATATCATGACATTGGTAACAATGTATGCATTTATCAGAAATACGAACTTCATCACTCATATCTATACAACCAACCGAACAGTTAGCCGTACATACACCACACTTCACACAATATAAACTTTTGATAATTACGCTTTTAAATAAAGATATAAATTTAATATCATCTTTCGTGGTTCCGCAGTTAGGAAGCGTATAAATACATTTATCTGAATCAATCTGTTGAACAACAAAATATGGCTTGTTCTGATATTCTATTGTAAATTTATTATCTCCTAGTTCAACAAAATTCCCTATCGTTTTTACCCATTGTTTCCATGTATCATTATGCTTAAATACCGTAATAATGGTCTTCCCTTTTTCTACATCAATTATATGACAATCTTGTCCAAAATTTAATTCTCGACCAGTTTTTCGTGTTTTCCAATTTCCTGCGTCGATAAAATCACTCATTTCTGAACTGTTATATCCCTTACTACTCGTTTCTTCAATTTTATTAATCAATTTAGTTACCTGTTTAGGAAAGCATTGAGCCTTCATAAACTCATGTTTTCCAGATGACATTGGGCAAACGAGGCAACCTACGCGTGCATTACCTTTCTTATAAGCATTATTTAATAATAGTTTTTCTTGATATATATAAGCAAATAATTCAGCAGAATTCCATTCTAAAATAGGATGGCAACTATATTGTCCTCTATGTTTGTTACCAAAACTAATATCATCATATTCACTTCTTGAAAGACTCTCATCTCCACGAACGCCCGTAAAAGCCATCCCTGTAAAGCTACGACTGCCAGTTTGTTTTTGCAGCAACATAATTTGAGGAGAAGTTTTATGAACGCTACAACACCAGCGTATCGTCACTGCAGGAGGCCCGAAAAATTCCCATGTTGTTTCAGGTGACTTATTTGATTGCGTCTTTAAAAACTCGATGCAATTATCCTTACACCAATTCTGAATGTTCTCTACTTCCTCATATGTATCAGGAAATTCCATGCCAGTATCCCCAAATAATACCTTAAAGGCATTATGAGGCAGCGCCCTTTGAACCAAATCTAATGTTACAATGCTATCCTTCCCACCAGAAAATGCTACATAAAAAATATCCACTTTTTTCTGGTAAGCAAGATAGATATTATAAATTTTTTTAATCGTCTCCTGTGTCAGGCTTTCTAAAATTTCTCTGTTTTTTTCAACCATGGCAGGAATATCAACAAACCGCAGTTCATCTCCATTCGGTTCAGGATCATCAAGAAATATAATTTCCGGCGCATGATAAATAGAGCCACCTTTTGTTTTTGCAACAAGACGCCCACGATAATAGTAATTATTAGATTCTGCCCACAACAACGGGTAAACATCTGATTTTGGATACTTCCACTTTTTATCAAAGCCCAATATATCCAACTCTTTATAATAAACGGGACGCGGTTCTTTACTGAATTCGAGCGGTGTAGTATTTAAAATATATCCGCCTGTCTGCTCATCCCACTCGTAAGAATACATTCGTTTGCTACTCCTTTCTTTTCGCTTTTGCAATAACCAACAACTCGTCTATTCCTTTATACCGTTTACGGGCAATATAACCGTCTTTTACCAAGCCGTCAAGCGCATCCGCTGCCGTTTGAATCGCCTCATTGTTTATCAAATACTCTACGACAACATCATCAAACGAATTGATCTGCGAACTCTTCTTGACGATCGCACCGACACACTTTCCTTCCGTATATCCAATATGGAACAATTTAAATTTTTCACTAAATTTAGCAACATAGCTTTCAAGCAGATATTCTGTCCAAGGATAACAAGTACTTGGATAAACCGCAAAATTGCTAGCCTGCTTAATAGAACAAATCGCATTGGGCACAAATTGCTCCATAACGCTATCTATAGCGTTTTTATCAAACGACAATGCCCCGTTGGGAACATAGTCAGTTTGATTTATTCGAGCGGCAACCTCATTTACCGCATCAAAATAAACATTCCCGACGCCAATCTGCTCTTGTAGTTTTATAAGGCTGGACAAAGTAAAATATTTTTCTGATTCAGCAAATGACTTAAATACCTCGGCATTGTCGATATCCGCACCAATTGGGCAAATAATATTCCTATTAAAAGTAAATGCACCTTTTAATTTTAACGCAACAGCGTTACGGATACCCCGATCTCCGAAATCTTTAATTCTATCATAAAGACTCGTGTATTTTATGCGAAGGCCCTCCAACAGCTCATTTCCAAACATATAGGGATGCTGTTCCAATGCCTCGGTTATAATTTTTTTGATCTCTTGCAAATCATCGTCTGTCAATCCCATTGAATCAATGTGGAACCTTTCATTATTATTTGTGGTTAAAATATTACTGTCAAACGTTATAGCTTTTTGAACAGCTTCATCCGTTAAATGCGGCAATCGGGCTTTGATCACCTCGACCGATACAGGATACACAGCTTCCAATAGAACCGCTTCCACCTCTCTTGTGGGATCGACCTTAACACTCTTATCCTTTGCAATATAATCGTCAAAAAAAGTATATTGAGCAAATTCTTTTTCAAGATATTTTTTCAGCAGCTTTTCATCGGGAATTTTTGCCGTCAACTCATATCCGAACTGCTCAATTATATTTCTATAATAAACATATCCGTTAGAAGTAATTCCCTCTTCAATAAAAGCCTGAACTCTTTCTTTTAATTCATCCTCCATAAGCGAGGCTGCCGCATAATACTTTCCTTCTACATTTAAACATGTTTTGTCTAAGGAAACCTTAATCTCTTCATTCGTCAAAGGTAATTCTTCGGAATATTTTTCTTCATAATACCTTTTTATTTTTTTGTAATTGATCGCACCCGCTAAAAATCCTGATTTATAATTTTCCTTTATTATCTCATATAGTCGTTGATCTGTTTCAGACAAAACAATTACCACAGGTTCTGCCTTTTTACCTACATTTGTCTCTTCCAGATTCTCTTCCTCTTCAAGCGGAACATATCGAATAATTACATTTTCATAATCTACATAGCACAAGTCCAAAAGTTGCCCAATATGACGGACTATTTCCGTAGCGTTTTGATTCCCTTCCGCATATACTCCGTCTTCTATAAAAAGAGGACGACGTAAAGTTTCAACTCTCCTCGTCAGATATGTATATATCGATAAATCTGCTAAAGGTCTTATTACCTTCGGATAATCATCCAATAAAGATTTTAATACCGATTTAAATACATCCCTCCAACTTGAAATATTTGTATCTATTTCCCCAAAATATGATACTAATACAGGTTTCGTATATGCAAAATAACCTATATTCTCAAAATCCACTACTCCGTCTTCTGATTTCGACGCTTTTGCTTCTTCATGCTTTGGCGAAACCGATTCTGTCGTTAAAAGTTTAGAATTTGATCCTACCTTTTGTTCGCCCTCTTTCGATTCATCCCCGCATAATCTATGAGCCTCTTGAAGAAGTAAATCGAAATCTTTTCTATTGTTTTTATAAAGATTAACAATATCCGTAAATATTTGCGATGGTTTCCTTGGCTCATATATCGCTGGATTCATGGCTTTTTCTATAAATCCCAATTGCCACTGTATTCCGTTGATATTGCGGTATGTATCATCGATTTGCTGCCCTCTCAAGACAGCCAAACGACGGAGCTTTTGTGACAAATCAGAGATTATTTCACTACGCGAAGCCCCATTTTTTACTTTTAAATACGCCTCTATGAGTAAAGCGGTTTCATACTTATCCCACTTTGGTTGACTTTTCATTCCGCTATTCTCCACATTAGAGGTCAAATCCTTTTCTATATTAAAAACTTCCCTATTATCAGTATTCTCTTCTTTCTGCCTGTTTTGAACGGCACCATTAAAGCTCTGTTTTTGTTCTTCCTCTTTCTGTAATTGCGCCTGCTCCTTTTGCTCTTCAGCCTTTCTTCTTTCCTCTATTTGTCTTTGCCCTGCTTCTCGCTGCTCCTGTTCTTCCTTCGCTTTTCGCTCTAATTCAATTTGCTTTTCCTTTTCAATCTGTGCTTTTATCTCCGCAATCGCAAGAAATTTGTCGCAGGAGAGCATTTTGGCATAAATTCTGCGATTACCAGTAAGAGACAAATCATAAATAAGCCCTTTTAATTGCTGAAATGCAGCATGAGCCTTTATTCGATTAGAAAATTTAAGCGAAGCTGTTGTTTTACTATCCAAAGATATTTCTAAAATACCACGATACACAACAAAAGACATCGGGTTATATGAAAACCTTCTATCCGGCCCACCCCTCTTTTTCTCATGTAACCAATAATGTCCAGCAATTTCATCACCACTAGAAAGAGTTTCTGAAAACCCTAACCGTTCCATCATATATGACTCATTCACAACAAGATTGGCATAACTTTCAATACGAATATTTCTGCCGTCTTGTACCACCACAATATTTCCGACAAAATAAATCCATCTACCACTATGTGTCCTAACGCCCCGCGGATTATGCAATAAATAGCAAAGAGTACCATTATTTTGTCTTGCAAACATTAATAAATCCTTATCTTTTACTAATGTACTATTTTGTGGCGCTATTGCATTAAACTGAGCTAAAATACCATCTTTTTTCTCTTCAAGTTTTGTCTCTTTTTGCCGAAGTTGAGCTGCGTTATGGCGACAATTTTCAAATTCTACTTTTTGATGTAGTACTTGATACGCCTTAGCCCTCCCCTCATACCAACCTATTAGTTTATCTTGGTATGCTAATTGATCATTTAATGTTTGACATTCGTTAATTTTTTCCAACATGAATTTCATCAATTCAGTTTTTTGAACGGACGCCCATTTTTCACTATAACTTAATTTTGGCTCTGGGATAGCTAAAACCCTTTGCGCATTTTTTCTTTCTTTTACTATCCAACTTACTATTGCAATTACTGCAATTGCAATAATAACGATTACGCATATTAAAAAAGGCAGCATCTTTGATATTTCCTCATTTGTGTTTCTTAATATATTATACCACCAATCAGTAAATAACGCAATCTTTCCCCCTATATCAACCGTTTTTCCTTACTTACAATAATTCCAACACCTCTGCTGCATTGGTATCCGGCTTAACTTTGGGCATAACTTTCATAATTTTGCCCTGCTCGTCAATGATAAAAGTTGTACGGACGACGCCCATGCTTGTCTTTCCGTACAGTTTTTTCTCCTGCC
>ERZ1643247.2262-NODE-2262-length-15610-cov-6.499004_pt1 | contig 15610 bp, 12 predicted proteins | sample MGYA00579264_ERZ1643247 | MGnify/ENA primary metagenome ERZ1643247 (study PRJEB29033, sample SAMEA4952262) | chicken gut metagenome | biome: Broiler Chicken; feature: Gastrointestinal Tract; material: Caecum | place: Ireland | collected 2018 | study: Broiler... | reverse complement strand
ATGATTCCAGCAGTAAAGAGCAAACAGAACTAAAAGGAGGATGGAACGTTATGAGTTATGATTGGGAAAAATTAAGAAAAGAGGAGTGGCCGGTTCTGGAAACCATGACCTTTTTGGATGCGGCCTGCGTCAGCTTTGCTCCCCAGAGAGCGGTTCGTGCGGTGAAAGAGTTCGCCGACATGACAGCCAGACAGGATGAAGCCAATTCGAGCGCTCACCACATTGCTCTGGATGACAAGCGTCACAAAGCTTATGTGGAAGCCCAGAAGCTGCTCAATGCGGATCCGGAAGAAATCGCTCTGATTGAGAGCACCTCCCACGGCTTAAATATCGCCGCACTGGGTATTCCGCTGGAGGATGGGGATAACATTATTACCACCAATCTGGAATTTATCCAGGTAGCCCTTCCCTGGTGCGTGATGAGAAAGGATAAAAACATCGAAATCCGTGTCTGCAAACCCGAGGATGAGCGTTTTACCGTGGAAACCTTTGCGGCCCTGGCAGACGAGAGAACCAAGATTATCGTGATGTCCACCATCGAGTGGTGCAACGGCTGGCAGACCGACCTGAAGGCGCTGGGTGATTTCTGTAAGGAGAAGGGAATCATGCTGGTAGTGGATGCGGTTCAGCAGCTGGGAGTGACTAAGATCGATACCAAGGCCTGCCACATCGACGTTCTGGCTGCAGGCGGTCATAAGTGGCTCAACTCTCCCTATGGAACCGGCGTTCTGTATGTCAATAAGGAGAGCCTTTCCAAGATTAAGCAGTCCTACGCAGGTTATCTGAATACCACCGTTCCTGAGGGCGGCTGGGGCGCTTACTGGGAGAATCCGGCGGCTCCCGCTGTAAACGACTGGACCTTTGATGAGACGGCCAGAAAGTATGAGATCGGCGGAACCTCCAACTATGCTGGAGCCATCGCGCTGGGAGAATCCCTGGGACTGGTGAATGAGATCGGCATTGAGAACATCGAGGCCCGGGTACGTCACCTGGCTACCTACTGCATGGACCGCATTGAGGAGATCGGCGGAACCGTAATTACCCACCGGGATCCCGGACATTTCGGCGGAATCGTTATTGCCAGACTGTACGATGATCTGGATGTAGACCGCATGATCTTAAAGAAACTCCATGCCAGAAAGATTTTCATTGCACAGAGATTCACAGATTATGTAGGCGGTTTCCGGATTTCCTGCCAGTATTTCAACAATGAGAAAGATATCGATACTATGATTGAGGGTATGAAGGATCTGATCAAGGAGATCGGAAGAGAGCCCGACTACAAGAAGTAATCATCCATTCGAAAAGCCTGGATATAGGATATGAAATCCCCCGTAGGAATCAAGAGAAACAAGCTCTGAATGATTCCCGCGGGGGATTTTTCTGCAGGTTTTATAGACGATCATTCCCGTTATTGAGCGGTATCGGTTACTCCGCCGTCCGGAAGGAAGGTACGTCCATATCCGGTGACGATTGCGAAGATGATCAGCACGAGCATGGCCCATGGATAGAATTGAGCGCCTACCGCTTCCATAACGGTTACGACAGTGGCATTTTCCACAGGAGCGTAAGTGCTGCTGATCATACAGCCGCTGACAACCGGAACCATATAAGGAGCAAGATAGTTAAAGGTTGCTCCGGAACAGATCATAATGTTGGAACGCCGGTATCCGCTGACGTGGTGTTTTTCGCCCAGCTGATAAGCGATGGGAGAGGTGCCCATAATGGCCGCTGCGTTCAGTCCGGTTACCAGGTTCAGAAGCATGGTAACGATGGCAATGACCGCTTCGCAGGATCTGGGGCCTTTTACAAATTTTTCTGCCAGATTTAGAATGATCTCAGTTCCGCCGCCCTCGTTTAGAATCTCGATGTGGGCGAACATAAACATGACAACCACAACAGTGGGAATGGCATCGTTAATTCCGTCAACCAGGATTCCGCCGGCGGCGAACGGTTCCGGGATGGAGATAATCTGATTCACAGGAATGATTCCCGTGATGGCTCCGATCAGAAGTCCGGTCAAAATACCATATCCAAGAGATTCCACCAGGTGTCTCTGAAGCAGGCAGGAGACGATAATGACAATGGGAATCAGAAGGAATAAAAAGGACGCCGGGTTTGTAGCCAAGGCTTCATTTGCAACATCCTGTCCGGAGGCGGATCCAAGGAACAGATAAAGGACCAGGCTGACAAGCGTCGCGGGCATTACATATTTGAAACGGCTGCGGAACAGTATGCCGAGGTTTACCTTCTGGGTAGAGGAACACGCGATAATCGTTTCAGAGATCGGAGCCAGGTCGTCGCCGAATGCTCCGCCGGAAATGATTGCGCCTACCAAAAGGGCCGGGGTGCCGCCTACCAGGTAACCAACGGGATACAGGATAGGACCGGCGATGAAGATTGTTCCCACGGATGTACCGGTTGTAAAGCCTACCAGACAGCTGATCAGGAAGGTGGCGGCCACAAATTTGTTTCCTACCAGGTCGATGCTGATTACCAGCTGGGCAAGGGCCTCCACCAGGCCGCTGGCGGAAATGATTACGCCGCAGATTCCTGCCAACAGAATGGAGATGATCAGCATTCCGCCTACGGGATCAACAATTCCGCGGACAATGGCTTCGCAGTACTGGTTTTTGTCCTTTGCCAGGAAAAGACAAAGAATTAAGGGGAATAAGAATGCAGCCCAATAGACCGGTATATCCCCATTGTGAAGGGCGATCCAGAACAAGATGCAGAGAGACAAAAGAAGTGGAACAAAGGTCACTCCCTTGCCGCCGTAGAATCTCAGACGCGTGGTGTTGGTAGTCTCATCCATAATTTCTTCCCCCTTATAATAGTTTGGCAGTTTATTGATAGTCACATTTTAGTTAAAAACTCACATTAAATCTATAAAGCATTTTACATATTTGGATATTTCATACAAAGGAAAACAAATATGGACAAGAAAAATGGACTTGTTATAGTTATTTTTGTGTGGCATAACAAAAATGGCAGAACGTATGACGCCATACGTTCTGCCGGCTGTCGATTGATCGAAACAGGAATCTTTGATCTGCTTAAAACGAAATACGGGCTCCGGATAAAGCCTTTCGGGCCCGGCCTTCGTCCTGCTCCAGGACCAGAATCCGGTACATATTTTTTACATAACCGGTACGGCCATAAGGCCTTCCGGTTATGTAAAAAAGATTGCGCTGCTGATTGTTGATGGTTTCCTCCTTAAACGGAACCCCCTGTTCGTACAGCAGATTTTTTATCCGAAAAAACTGGTCCATTTCCGTCGTATAATAGAGGATCTTCCACTTTTTAAAAAACACTTTCAACACCCCCTTACCACCTCCGGAAAACGAATGCCCTCAGGCTGTCGGCGGTTTCCTCTCGGCACTACTGTTGCCATACTCCGTTTCCATCCACATAATATCCGTCCGGTGTGGTTGTGTTTGTAAGCATGGCCCCGCTGGCGTCGCAGTAATACCACTTTCCGTTGGAAAGAATCCATCCGGTGAGCATTTGGCCATTTGGATTGTGCAGACAATACCAGCGGCCGTTAATAGACTGCCAGCCTGTAAGCATGTAGCCATCACTGTTCATATAGTACCAATTATTGTTAATATACTGCCATCCAGTTACCATGTAGCCCTGAGCGTCGAAATAGAACCAGCTGTTGCCGATATACTGCCAGTTGCTGACCGTATAGGTTTTATCAGCATTGCAGTACCACCAGCGGTTTACATTGTCATCCCAGAGCCAGGCGCCGGTACTGCTTGAGGCAACTCCCGGGCCACCAGAATTGGAGCTGGAGCTGGAACCAGGACCACCGGAGCTGGAGCTGGAACTGGAAGAGCTGTCGCCATTTTCGCGGATATCCCGGGCCTCGCTGGAGGTAACAGAGAGTTCATCAGATTCCTCCCAGTTTCCTTTATTGGAGGAGTTGCGTACAGCCCGTACCCGGAAATAGTAGTCGCCGCTTCTGGTAAATTCATCGGCGAAATTGTAATCGGTATCCGAAGTGGTTTTAACAGAGGTAACGGAATTGCCATTGCGATAAAGGCGTACCTCATATTTGTTCGCATCCTCCGCCTCATCCCAGTAGGCGGTGCCATCATAATCGTCCCACTCCAGACCGGATACATCCAGGTCGTATTCCCCATCGTAATCTTCATCTGTCAGCTCCGCAAGCCGGATGGTAACACGCAGTCTGCTTCGGCTGCTTCGGCTGACGTCGGTAACCTCCGCATCGTCTCCGCTCAGTTCTACATCGTCTTCGGAAAGATCAGAGGAAAAATAATAATCATTGTCCGCTTCCAGAGTAACCCGGACTCTGGGTTCATCTCCCTCATCCCAATCGCTGCTGGGCTCATTGGTAACTTCCACATCATCCACATCATATCGGCTGGAATTAGAGGAAACATCCACATTATTATTGTCATCTCCCGGAACAATATCCGAAGAAATATCAAGTGAAATGCTGGTGATTTCCGTATCTGCCAGAGCGGTTATGGGGACCGCGCCGGAGATCAGAGCAGCCGTCAATAAGATGGTTCCGATCTTTGCCTTCTGCATGGTTCATTTCCCCCTTCATACATATAACTGCAAACTACAAGCAGCAAAAACTAAATATACATAAATTTTCTTCACATTTATATATTATCATAAAACTTTGTTTAAAAACCTTACATTTTTACTACATTATCATGATAATTTTATGCGAAACTACATCTTGGGGCTGCAGGATGTAAAATGGCTGTATTTTGGGACCGCGCCGGGCAGTTTTTTATTGACTTCAACATATTAACTTGCTATAATTTTTTTGATATGTGGCAGCAGTTCAGGATGTCCTGAAGTGTTGCAATATGTGCAAAAAGACAGCAGATGGACGCATATTGATACGGAAAAAGGAGGAAATAACAGATGTCTTACGTTGATGAGATCTATGAGAGAGTTGTTGCCCAGAATCCGGGGGAGCCGGAGTTTCACCAGGCAGTGAAAGAAGTTCTGGATTCCTTAAAGCTGGTGATTGACGCCAATGAGGACAAGTACCGCAAGGCTGGTGTCCTGGAGCGCTTCACTGAGCCGGAGAGAATTATTTCATTCCGGGTACCGTGGGTAGACGACAAGGGAAATGTTCAGGTGAACAAGGGTTACCGCGTACAGTTCAACAGCGCAATCGGACCTTACAAGGGAGGACTTCGTTTCCATCCTTCCGTAAACCAGAGCATTTTAAAATTCCTGGGATTTGAACAGGTGTTAAAAAACTCCCTGACCGGCCTGCCCATGGGAGGCGGCAAGGGTGGATCCAACTTTGATCCCAAGGGCAAATCCGACCGCGAGGTTATGGCTTTCTGCCAGAGCTTTATGACAGAGCTTTACCGCCACATCGGTAAGGATACCGACGTTCCTGCCGGAGATATCGGCGTAGGCGGAAGAGAGGTTGCTTACCTCTTTGGACAGTATAAGAGAATCACCGGTCTTTATGAGGGCGTTTTGACAGGAAAAGGACTCACCTTCGGCGGCTCTCTGGTGAGAACCCAGGCGACCGGATATGGCCTGATTTACATCCTGGATGAGATGTTAAAGCACAACGGCAAGGAGCTGGCAGGAAAGACCGTTCTGGTATCTGGTTCCGGAAATGTGGCCATTTACGCAACGGAAAAGGCGCAGCAGCTGGGCGCCAAGGTAGTGGCTATGAGCGATTCCAATGGCTATATCTACGACAAGGACGGAATCAAGCTGGATGTGGTGAAGGAGATTAAGGAAGTCCGCAGAGGCCGCATCAAAGAGTATGTGGACGCAGTTCCCACCGCGGTTTACACTGAGGGCAAGGGAATCTGGACCATTCCCTGCGATATCGCTCTTCCCTGCGCGACCCAGAACGAGCTGAACCTGGAGGACGCCCAGACTCTGATTGCCAATGGTTGCTTCGCGGTGGCAGAGGGCGCTAACATGCCTTCTACCAGAGAGGCGACTGACCTGTTTGTGGAGAAGAAGATCCTCTTCATGCCCGGAAAGGCAGCGAACGCAGGCGGTGTGGCAACCTCCGGACTGGAGCAGAGCCAGAACGCATTGAGAATGTCCTGGAGCTTTGAGGAAGTAGACGAGAAGTTAAAGGGCATCATGACCGGAATCTTTGAGAAGGCAGCGGATGCCGCAGAGCGCTACGGTGTTCCCGGAAACTATGTGGCAGGCGCTAACATTGCCGGATTCGAGAAGGTAGTGGAAGCTATGCTGGCTCAGGGTATTGTATAAAATTCACAGTAACAGTTCAGTCCTGAACAGCTGCCAATTCAATTTGGAAATCAGTGGTTCAAGGGAGCTGCCGGATGCAGCTCCCTGATTTATTTTTGCCGTTGGGGGGCCGAACTTATGAACATCAGAGCCGTTTCCTATGTGGAAACATTCTTTCGGGCCGTTCGGAACGCATGCCCGATTATTCTGTTTTTTTAACCTCCTTCTTTATTGTCTACGCCGTATTCGGACTTCAATATTCGATTGTTGTGTCTGTTCTTACAGTGTTTTTTCAGACCCGCTATAAAAAGAGGGACAATGCCCTGTCAAGATATCTTCACCTGCTGACTGTGGGGACCTGTTTGATTCTGCTGGCTTATGTAAGCTCGAAAAATCTTTTGTTCTGCGTGATCCTCAACCTGTTTGTCCCCTTCGTCCTGGTGTTTACCCAGAGCTCCCAGTTTAATCCCAAGGGTTATTTTTCCTATGCCATGCTGTTTGTTTTTCTGGAGCTTGTACCGCCGGAAAACGGAAAAGAGCTTGTGACAGAGCTTCTGATCTTCTGGCTTGGAGTTTTTTACCTGATTTTAACGATAGGTCTCTACGGACGCTTCTTTTTAAAACCGGAAAGGGAGGGCATCAGCCTCAGACGGGGATTTCATGAACTGTCAGAGCTCCTTTCTCTCCTTCCGATTCAGGAGCGTCAGGAAGAGCTGGAGAGAAGATTTGAAAACTTGCTCCATGATTTTCACCAGATTTCCTATCACCGGAAATTTTTCTACCGCCATACCAGAGAAAATCAGCGGTATGACATGTTTTCTACCTTGATTCAGAGATTCTCCTATCTGATTGCCGACGATGATTGGAGGGAGGATTTGGGAGAGGATCAAATCCTTCTTTTGGAGAGACTGTCGGACTTTTTGAAAACCATCTCGGAGGAGTTTGAAACCGGGGCTTATGGAAAATGGATTTGGCAGGCACAGCAGTTTTTAACTCATATGCCCGTTTCCGATGGCCGGGTTAAAATTTTCTGCCGCAGCTTTCTGCACATGCTGATTCTGATATTAAAAAATCTGTCCGGAGAGAGCCAGGTGGTGGCGCCGGTGGACCGCCAGCGTCTGAAAGAGCTGTTTCACCAGATCTGGGTAAGACGCTCCCCGGAGTCTTTTGAGATGCGCTTTGCCATGCGCCTTTCCATGGTGTTGGTTATAAGCTGTGCCATAGGTTTTCTTCTGCCGATTACAAAGCCCTATTGGATACCTTTAAATGCGTTTCTGCTGATTCAGCCCAGCCATGAGGACAGCAGTTACCGCATGAAAACCCGGCCCATCGGCACCCTGATCGGCTGCTTCCTGGAGTTCTGCTTCCAGATGGTTCTTCCGGGGATGTGGTGGGAGATCGGGTTCGCTCTGGTGATGGTTTCCCTGATGTATTGTTCCACTCCGGGAACCTGGTACCAGCCGATTTTCTCCACCTGTTACGCCCTGACTATGGCCAGCATGACCCTGGATGAACAGACTGCCATCACCCTGCGCATTGTTTATTTGGGGGCTGCGGTTGCAATCGTATTCCTGGTAAACCGGTTCTTTTTTCCCATGCGGAAAGAAATTCAGTTCCGGCATAATCTTAAGTCCCTGTTCCGCCTGCACAACGATTACTGGGAGCTGATTCGGAAAGGGGTTACGGGGACGGCGGATCTGTCTATTACAACGGAAATTTTGACCTATTTTCATACCATATATGAAGAATGCTCAGCATATTTGAAAAAGAATCCGGAGTATCCGGGACAGAAGGAGCTGCAGAAGGTCCTGATCCGCCTGTGGCATGTGTTCGCGGAGCTGGAGCAGGTATTTTATCTGGTCCAGACCGGGAGCATTTTCCCGGAGGAAAAGGGGAATCTGATTCATCTGATCGACTCTGTTCAGGAGGATTTGTACCCTATTATCCGGTATGAGAAGATTCCTCAGCTGAGAAAGGAAATCCGCTACCGGGAACCGGGGGTGGGGTATGTGCTGAAACGATATTTAAAGCACGCGGAGGCTCTGCATCAGTATCGGGAGTGTATTCCGTTTTAACCGGAGGCAGATTGAAAGAGACGAAGATATGACCAGACGGCGGCCGGAAGGTTCCGTTCCGGAGCGGCATTGACAAAAATCCATGATTAGGTTACTCCTTTCTGAAAAAAGTGAAGTTCGGTTCCGGTTTTAGTATGAGCGGATTTTTAGGAAAATCCGGCTGCAATGGGGAAATGATGGGTTGATGGCAGAGAAGACCGTCCGCGAAAATCAGAGGGAAGAGGCTTTATAAAATAAAGTTAGGAGGGCAAAAAAATTGAAAAATAAAGTTTTGGACTTCATTTTTTAATAAAAACAGGACTTTTTTCTTCCTATTTCACTTCTCCTCCAGTGGTGCTAATATCAAATTATAACAGTTCAGGACGGCGTGAAAATGCGGGCAAAAACAGGCGTTAAGCTTGCTTATAAGCTTGCTTTTGCCCGCATTTTCACATCGGATGGACGGCGGGTATCCCACAGAAGACGGCATAGGAGGAAAATAAAATGGCAGTGAGAGAGGAATCAGATTCAATTGGAACCATGGAAGTCCCGGCGAAGGCTTATTATGGGGTGCAGTCTTTAAGAGCGAAACATAATTTCCGGATTACGGGAAGGCCCCTTCACCCGGAGCTGATACGCAACCTGGCCAGGATTAAGAAGGCGGCGGCCCTGACCAACCTGGAGGCCCACCTTTTAACCCAGGAGCAGGCCAGGGCCATCATCCAGGCCTGCGATGAGATTATCCAGGGAAAATGGCACAATCAGTTTATCGTGGACGCCATCCAGGGGGGAGCCGGGACATCCGCCAACATGAACGCCAACGAGGTCATCGCCAACCGGGCCATTGAGATTTTAGGCGGCGCAAAGGGGGACTACTCGGTGATTCACCCCAACGACCAGGTGAACATGGCACAGTCCACCAACGATGTGATTCCCAGCGCGGGAAAGCTGACCATCATGGCGCTCATGCCGCCCCTGATTCAGGAGCTGGAGCTTCTGGCAAAGGCCCTGGAGGACAAGGCGGTGGAGTTTGACGATGTGGTGAAGATGGGAAGGACCCAGCTGCAGGATGCGGTTCCCATCCGCCTGGGCCAGTCCTTTGAGGCCTACGCCAGGGTTATCCGGCGGGATGTGGAGCGCCTGAAGGGACTAAAGAGCGAGCTCCGGGTATTAAACATTGGCGCCACTGCCGTGGGGACGGCCATCAATGTGAACCCGGTGTATCTGTTCCAGATTATCAAGAACATCAACTTGGTATGCCGGACGGACTGCATCCAGGCGGAGGACCTCTTTGATGCCACCCAGAATTTGGACGCCTTTGTCCACACCTCCGCGCTCTTAAAGACCTGCGCCGTGGACCTTTCCAAGATATGCAACGACCTGAGGCTCCTCTCCAGCGGCCCTCACGCCGGACTGGGGGAAATCAACCTTCCGCCCCGGCAGAACGGCTCCTCCATTATGCCGGGAAAGATTAACCCCGTGATTCCGGAGGTAGTCAATCAGGTGGCCTTCAACGTAATCGGAAACGATGTAACCGTCACCATGGCGGCGGAGGCTGGGCAGCTGGAGCTGAACGCCTTTGAACCGGTCATTTTCTACAAGATTTTTGAATCCATGGATACCTTAAAGGGCGCGGTGGCCACGTTGAGGGAAAACTGCATTGAGGGAATCACCGCCAACCGGGAACACTGCAGGAAAATGGTGGAATCCAGCCCGGCTCTGGCTACGGCCCTAAGCCCCAATCTGGGTTATAAGCGGGCGGCGGAGATTGCGAAGCGCTCCTTAAAAACCGGCGTGTCGGTGCGGCAGATTGTGCTGGAGGAGGGGTGGATGACCGAAGATCAGTTAAACCGCTGCCTGGATGTGAAGGATATGACCCAGCCGGGCCATCTGGTGGAGTATGCTAAGGTGATGCCCGCGGAGGAGGAGTTGGAGAAGAAAGGGGAGACGGAGAAAGAGAAGGGAGATAAAGCCTCCGCCTGAGAGCCCTGAAAAAGAGGAAAAATAAAGGGGGAATCCCCCTGGCATTTACAGCCAGAGGGCTTCTCCTATGCCTTCACTGAAAGTGGGATGTGGGAAAATAGTCTTTTTTAAATCCGATATGGTCAGGCCGCAGGTCAGGGCCTCCGTGAAGAAGGAAATCATATCGGAAGCTCTGGCGCACATCATCTGGGCCCCCAGGATGCGCTCCGTGTCCCGGCTGACGATGATTTTGATAAATCCCCGCTCCTGTCCGGTCAGCACCGATTTCCCGTTGGCGCTCATGGGGTATTTTAAGGACTTGGGGTTGAGGCCCTGCTTTTTGGCCTCCTCCAGGGTCAGTCCCACGGAGGCGATTTCCGGGTCTGTGTAGACGCAGGAGGGGATGAAGTTTAAATCCGGGAGGACATTGCCGGGAGACGGGGAGTCACACATAGCGGACACGGCCCATTTTCCCTGGGCTGCCGCCGCGTGAGCAAGCTGGATTCCTCCGGTCACGTCCCCGATGGCGTAGATGCCGGGAACGGGAGTTTCAAACCGGTCGTCCACCCGGATGAATCCCTTCTCCGAGAAGATGGAGTGAAGCCGGGGCTGCGCCTCTCCTGCAATAAGCCCGTCGGTACAGGGCGTTCGTCCCGTGGCAATGAGGATGAACTGGGAGGAAACCTCCCGCTCCTCCTCCTTCCGGCGGAAACGGCACAGCAGCTCCCCGCCCTCCTGAAGGCGGATTTCCTCGACCAGAGCGCCGGTTTCAATCTCCACTCCACGCTTTTTCAGAATCATTTTCAGGTTCTGGGAAAATTCCCGGTCCATGGTGGGGAGAATGCGCTCCATGGCCTCGATGACCGTTACCGAACAGCCAAGGGAGCTGTAGATGGAGGCAAACTCCATGCCGATGACCCCGCCTCCGATGATGGTCAGGCTCCGGATGGGCTCCCGGCAGGATAAAAGGCCGTCGCTGGTCAGGACTCCCGGCAGGTCACGGCCCGGAATGGGGGGAAGGGCAGGGCGGGAGCCGGTGGCAATGAGGATGTGCCGGGCCGAACGCTGCTGTTCTCCCACCTTTAAGAGCCCCGGAGCCAGGATGGATGCGTGGTCCTGGATGAATTCCACCTTGGCGGTTTTTAAAAGGGAGCGGATTCCCTCCCGGAGCTGGGAAACGACTTGGTCCTTGTGGTCGGCCAGGGACGGGAAAAGCGTTTCCGGGGCCGGCACGGAAAAGGCGGCAGCCGCCTGACGGTAGGTTTCCGCTCCGTGGAGCAGGGTTTTGGTGGGGATGCAGCCCCGGTTTAAGCAGGTTCCGCCCAGGGCGTTCCGTTCGATTAAAACGGTTTTCATCCCAAGGCGGGCCGCCTTTAAGGCGCTTTCATAGCCCCCGGGGCCGCCGCCGATGACCGCAAGGTCGTACTGGGGATTGGAAATGGTTTCGTTCATTGGATGGTCCTTTCTTGTCAGCTGAAATCATCTGCGAAACAGGTGTTCATTAACTGGGTCAGGTCCTTTGCCATCTGAGTCCGGAGGGAGCCTGGCTGCTGAGTTTGGGAAAGAGCCGCAAGAGCCTCCGCCAGGGCTTTTTTGCTCCAGGGGCATCCGGGGAGGGCTTCCTCCATCCGGTGGACCCATTCCTGGTCCATGGCGTCGGAGAAAAACTGAACCTGCTGAATCCTTCCCTCATTGACCACAAAAAGCAGTTCCGCGTTTCCCCAGGGAAACCGCCCGGATGCTCTGCTGTTAAAGGGGATTTTCCTGCCGTAAAGCCAGGATGGGGAGGACAAGTTTTCGGCCAGCCGGGAGAGCTCCTCTGAGGGAAGGTCCTCCTCGGAAATCTCTCTGGGCGAGGCGCCGTAAACCTGGCCGAAGGCCTGGATCAGGGCCTGGCAGAGTCCGTCGATGGTCAGGTCCGGGGCCAGGGTTTTTAAGTTTACCACCCGGGCCGGGACGGAGGCCACCCCTTTGGAGGCCAGTTTTTCCTTTGATACGCTGAGATAGCGGCTCATGGCCGTAAGGTCGGCGTCCACCAGCAGGGTTCCGTGATGACAGCAGAAATCCCCGCTGCGGTAAAAGGCGTTTCCGGAAAATTTCCTTCCCCGGACGGTCAGGTCGTTGCGCCCGCTGATTTCCCCCGGGATTCCCAAAAGGGAGAGGGCCTTTAAAATCACTTCCAGATGCCGCGGGACGCTGTAGAGGGCGGAGCGGGCGATAAAGGTAAAATTCAGGTTGCCCAGGTCGTGGTAGACGGCGCCGCCGCCGGATAAGCGCCGGGCCAGCAAGACTCCGTCCTCCTCCATGGCCTCCGGACGGCATTCCGCCCAGACATTTTGATTGCGCCCGATGACTACCGTGGGGCGGTTCTGCCAGAGATAGAGGATGCACTGCCCCGGTGCGGCCTGGCCGGTTAAATACTGCTCCAGCCCCAGATTTTCATAGGGGCTGGTGTGAGCAGTGCGGATGACAACTAAATTCGTTGGGCCGCCGGGGGATGTTCCCCTCATGATTCCCCGGACTCCCAGCGGTAGCACAGCACCGGCTTGCGGGCCGCCGTTACCTCGTCGGGACGTCCGATGGGAGTGTTGTGTGGACTTTCTTTTAAGTATTGTGGATTCTCATAGGCCTGCCGGTAAATTTTGTGGAAAACTTCGATGGCCTCATCCAGTGTCTCCCGGTCTTCGGTCTCCGTGGGCTCCGCCATGAGAGCCTCATGGACGATTAATGGGAAGTACATGGTAGGCGGATGGATTCCGTAGTCCAGCAGGGATTTGGCCACATCCATGGCGGTGACTCCCGTTTCGTGCTTCAGTTTCCCCAAATCCATAACGAATTCATGCATGCACAGACCCGGGCAGGCCATGTCATAGACGTCGGACAGTTTGGCCCGCATGTAGTTGGCGTTGAGCACCGCGTTCCGGGCCGCCTCCGGTATGCCCTCCCGGCCCAGAGTCAGGATGTAGGCCAGGGCCTTCACCACCACCAGGAAGTTGCCGTGGAAGGCCTTAACGCTTCCGATGGACTGAGCAGGTTTCTCAAAGGCCAGGGTTCCGTCGGGATTTTTTACCGCAATCATGCCGGGCAGGAAGGGAGCCAGAAAGGATTTGCAGCCTACGGCTCCGCACCCAGGACCTCCGCCGCCGTGAGGGGTGGAGAAGGTTTTGTGAAGGTTCAGATGGACCACGTCAAAGCCCATATCCCCCGGCCTTACGATGCCCATAACGGCGTTTAAGTTTGCGCCGTCGTAGTAGCACAGGCCTCCGGCTTCATGGACAATCCGGGTGATATCCTCGATATTCCGGTCAAAAAGTCCCAGTGTGTTGGGATTGGTCAGCATAAGACCGGCCACATCCGGACCCATGGCCGCGTTCAGGGCCTCTAAGTCCACGCAGCCGTCGGGGGCGGAGGGAATGGATACCACTTCCATGCCGCACATGGCCGCGCTGGCCGGATTGGTGCCGTGGGCGGAATCGGGGACAATGATTTTTCTGCGGTGTTCCTCTCCCCGGCTCTGATGCCAGGCCTTAATCAGCAGCAGTCCCGTAAATTCCCCGTGGGCACCGGCTGCCGGCTGGAAGGTCATCTGGTCCATGGCGGTAATTTCATTTAACAGCAGCCCGGCCTCATACAGCACCTCTAAAGCGCCCTGGACGGTGTCTTCCGGCTGAAGGGGATGGAGATTCTGAAAGCCCGGCAGGGCAGCGGCCGCTTCGTTGACCTTGGGATTATATTTCATGGTGCAGGAGCCCAGGGGGTAAAATCCGCCGTTGACGCCCCGGGTCCTCCCTGCCAGCTGGGTATAGTGGCGGCTGATTTCCGTCTCCGACAGCTGGGGAAGCTTCGGGGGTTCTTTCCGATTCCAGGTTTCGTCAAGGGTAATCTCAGGGACGTCCGGCTGAGGCAGCAAATCCAGATGGCGTCCGGGAGCGCCTTTTTCAAATATCAGTTTCATAGGCTGTTGGATTCCTCCTTTCCCCAGGCGGATAAAAATTCCGAGACAATGCCGGCTACCTGGTCCATTTCTTGTTTGGTGTTCATTTCCGTGGCGCACCAGAGGAGATGGCGGTCCGATAGGGGCAGTCCGCCTAAAATTCCCTGGGTTTCCAGCGCCTTTAAAAGAGGCTGGCAGGAGCCCGCCGGTCCTGTGGTGACGAATTCATGGAAGAAGGGCTGGCTGTAGGCGGGGGCCAGTCCGGCCTTTGCCAGAAGGTCCTGGAGATAATGGGCTTTGGACATGGACAGCCGGGCGGCCTGCTTTAATCCGTCGGCGCCCATGGCCGCAAGGTAAACGCTGGCAGTCAGGGCACAGAGGGCCTGGTTGGAGCAGATGTTGGAACTGGCCTTTTCTCTGCGGATGTGCTGTTCTCTGGCCTGAAGGGTCAGCACAAAGGCACGGTTGCCCTGAGCGTCGGTGGTTTCCCCTACGATGCGCCCCGGAAGCTTCCGGGCCATGTCCTGTTTGGCCGCCATGAATCCCAGATAGGGCCCGCCAAAGGCCAGGGGCATGCCAAGGGGCTGTCCCTCTCCCACGGCGATATCGGCTCCCCATTCTCCGGGGGATTTTAAAAGTCCCAGGGAGATGGGATTGCAGCCCATGATGAATTTGGCGCCCGCTTTGTGGGCAATCTCGCCCAGAGCTTCTGCCGGCTCCAGACATCCGAAGTAATTGGGCTGCTGGATGTAGAGGCAGGCGGGAGAGGGGTCATTCTTTAATGCATGTTCCAGGGCCGCAAGGTCCGTGATTCCATCCTGATGAGGGATGACTGCCAGTTCGGCCCCGCTGCCGAAGCAGTAGGTGCGGATGACCTCGATGACCTGGGGAGGCGCGGCCTGGGAGACGTAGACGGTGCGGTGCTTCCGGTCCCGGCACATGGCGGCGGCCTCAGCGGCAGCCGTGGCTCCATCGTAGACCGAGGCGTTGGAGGCGTCCATGCCGGTGAGCTGGCAAATCATGGTCTGGTACTCAAAAATGGACTGTAAAAGTCCCTGGCTGATTTCCGCCTGGTAGGGCGTGTAGGCGGTGACAAATTCTTCTTTGGAGACCACGGCGGGCACGATGGCCGGGATATAGTGGCGGTAAGCTCCGGCTCCCCGGAAAATGTGGGAGAAAACCCGGTTTTCCCCCGCCAGCTCCTCCATATGGGCCATAACCTCCAGTTCCGAACGGCCCGGAGGGATGTTTAAGGGCTGTGTTAAACGGACGGACCGGGGAACATCGGCAAACAGTTCATCGAAGCTCTCAAGTCCGATGGAGCGGAGCATGTCAAGCTGCTGCTCCGGCGTGTTGGGGACATAGGAACCCATAGCGCACCTCCTTTTCTAATCGTCCAGCGTTTCCAGAAACGCTTCATACTCCTCCGGCGTCAGCA